>ERZ1370068.7324-contig-6249_pt1 | contig 26013 bp, 38 predicted proteins | sample MGYA00561227_ERZ1370068 | MGnify/ENA primary metagenome ERZ1370068 (study PRJEB38410, sample SAMEA6850437) | metagenome | study: Metagenomic assessment of the ecological functions of the soil: analysis of the soil microbiota associated with the...
CCCGGCCGATTGATGACGGAGGCGAAGTGCCAGATGGCCCACCCGGTAGGTGGTTCTACCGCTCCGCCGCGATGCGTGAAGCTCTCGAGGACGGTCCAGCCGCTGCCCCTCCGAACTGCTTGCGCGCGCGCGGCGACATCTGGCCGGAGAGCCAGGCCGTCCCGCTGCGCGGCGCCTTGAGGTCGTCCCGCGCGCGAAGCGCGCGCCGTGCGCTCGGTCCACGCGATGTAGTCCACGGCGGCGGGGACCATCAGCGCGCGCCGGTGACCGTCCGCGCGATGATGGGTCCCGGCGCGCGGCAACCTGCGCGATGCGCTGCGTGCTCTCGTGATAGCGGGCCAGCCATGTTCACGGCGGCCGGCCACCGAGGCGGGTCTCGTCCTGTGTCCTCGCCGCCGCGGCGAAGATCGATCACGCGGGAGCCCGTTGACGCCCTGGCAGGCGCTGGATGCGCCAGCGCGACTGCGGTCAGTACGCTCAGGTGTACTGGGAATTCTTGACGAGCGCCTGCACTCTGCGCGTCACTCGCGCCGGTCTGCGCGAAGATGGCCTGGGCGGCATTGATGAGGTCGCCGGGCGGAGTGTCGTAGACGCTGCTGTTCGTGATGGTCACCGCCGACATCGCCATCGAGCCCGGCACGAACACGGACATGGCCGCCTGGATGCCGAAGCGTCCGGAGAAGGCCACCCGAGGCCATGTCGGTGAGCTTCTTGGACAGGACCGGGTTCGAGGTGTAGGGATCGACTCCGAGGCTCTTGGCGAGGTCCCGCCGCTCCTTCTCGAAGCCGAGCGCGTCCACCGTGATGCTGCCCACGCGCTGCGAGGCGTCGGCGCCTTCTGCTCTCCGCTCCTGGCCGGACGCGTTCGCGGCCGCCGCGATCGACTCGCCACCCAGCTTGATGCGGTCGAAGAGGCGTGACACGCCGCCAGGCAGCCTCCGATCGTCTCCACCGGGTCGACGATCATATTGGCCGCGGACGCGACCGGGCGCGCAATCGCCCTGCCGCCGCCTCGGCGAACTCCTTGGTCTTGCTCATCTTGTCGAGCTGGGCCAGGGCGTAGATCTCCGGGACGCGCACGTGGAGCATGTGGATCCCGTGAACGTCGAAGGTGCCGAATTCCGACCGCAGGGTGAACCGGGCAGGAATCCGACCACGGGGACGCGCTCGTCCACGGTGAAGTTAGGACCCTTGAGCAGCTCCGGAGCGACCAGGTCCTTCGCCTTGAGCACCGGCTCTGCCTCGTAACCGGACCGGGCCCACGAGGTCGTCGCGGCGCCTCCCATGACGACGGACGGCGATCATCGCCAGGGCTGAGATCATGCTTTTCAAGGCGCGGTCCTCCTGTTGCGACGGTGCGTGTTTGGGGCGATCCGAACGGACTCATCGGGTCGCTCCGGCGCCTACGGCCAATCACGGTGCAGGCGCCGAAGACGACGAATCCCTCTCCGTCCGCGGTGACCGTCGCCGACAGCCGTCCGGTGTCCTCGTCGATCAGCATGGTCCACCCGCGCTGGCCCTGCGTGCCCTGGAGGATCAGCGCTTGCCCGTCCATGTGGTCGACGGTCTTGATGGGCGATTCCTCTTCTGCTCCTCCGAGCGGATCGCCATGGCCCCGAGGTCCACTCTGATGAACTGCGGCAGATTCACGCTCTCCGCTGTGCCGCGCTTTGCACTCGCCCTCGGCGCCGCATTCGGTGACGCCGATCGGAACGCAGAGACAGTGGCGCCGAGCCGTCATGCTTGCCGGCCGCGCCGGCTGGGCCCGGTACGCAGGCACAGGCCCGAGGCGGCGAGCAGCACGCCGACCCGAGCTAGGACCTTCACGGTGTTCCTCCAGTGCGAGAAGTCAGTGGGCATGGGTGACTCAGCTCACCGTGTAGCCACGGCCGGTCATGCAGGCGCCGAAGGCCTGGTTATAGTTGGCCCGCCCATGGGCCAGCGCTCCCTGCTGCTGCGCCGCATAGCTCATCTGCTGCTGCTGCTCCTGCTCGGCCCACCCGGGCCGGCGGATGGCGCCGAAGAGGCCGCCCACGCCGGCTCCGATCGCCGCTCCCTTGCCGCGCGTCCCCGCCGATGGCACCGCCGATCGCCCCCATCGCCGCGCCGCCCGCCGCTCCCCGGAACAGCCCGCCCTGAGGGGCCCCTGCCGTGGGGCGGCCCCGAGTAGACCTGGGGATTCGAGGGATCGAAGCCGGTCTGCTGGACGGCCCAGCTATAGCACTGGCCCCGGTCGAACTGCCTGCTGCTGGGGCCTGATCCCGGGCGGGGTAGACGTAGGGCTGGAGCCGCGGCCTTGGTGGGGGCGGCGAAACCACCGCGCCCGAACACGAACAGCGCGAAGCGCATCGGCGCATCGCATCAATGGACTCTCCGTGAGCAGCCGTATCGAACGGGCGCGCCCCGAGCCGCAGAGGGCAGGCAATGATCTCAGCCGTCCGACGCCCGGTCTATGGACCTGGTCTCATTGCGCCTCATTCGGGCAGCGCGTTCATGAAATACATCGCCCCGATGAGCTGGCCGGCGGTCGTCATCGATCCGAACCACTTCTCGAAGATCGGCGCGACGTCGCCCGAGCGATACAGGCGTCGCGAGCGCTCGATTGACCGATAGCCGGAATGCCGCGTCGCCCTCGCCGGAGCATCAGGCCGTACGGCTCGTAGGAGAAGAACTCATCCACGAGAGAGAGCTTCGCGGGATTCTTGGACGTCCGGCCGATGCCGATGAGGATGACGCGGTCGGAGGCATAGGCGTCCGCGGCGCCCTGGTCGAGCGCGGCCACGCCCGCGCGTCATGGTCCTTCACGGGAACCATGGTGGCGGTGACGGCGTGCTTTTGAGCGCTCCGGTCAGGCTCACTCTCCGTGGTCGTGCCGGGGATGATGGCGACCCGCTTGCCACCGAGCGTCGAGATGACCCTGATGCGCGAGGCGTCCGTGACCAGCAAGGCTGCCGCCGTCGATGAATGTCATGAGGCTGAAGTCCACCTGCTCCTGGCGCGACAGCGAGGCGGTCGTCGAGCCACACTCGAGGTCGATGGTGCCGTCGGCGACCGATCGCATCCGGTTCTCCACCGTGACCTTGACCCATTTCACCTGAAGGGCAGGGAAGCCCGAGCGTGGCCCCGACGCTCGCGGCGATGCGCGTGCAGAGGTCCACCGAGTACCCCCGCCGGCTTTCCGTCGTCGCCCACGAACGAAAACGGCCGCGAGTGACTCGCGGTAGCCGAGGCGTGATGGTGTTGGACCCCTTGATCTTCTTCAGGGTGCCGTCGAGGTCGGCGCCGAACGCCGGCCCGGTCAGGATGAAGCTCGTCAGCAACAGCGCCAACCATCGGATCATCGGGGACTTCCTCCTCTCGTGCGTTGAGCATCGGGCGCGTCCCTCGCCACGCCCCGGATGCCTGGTGGATGGCCTGGTGGATGGCGCGCAGCAACGATTGGTCCTCGAAGGGCTTGGCAGAGATATCCCGAGGTCGGAGCCTTTTGCGTCTCGCTCGCGCGTCCCCGTGTCGTCATGGGCCGTGACGAAGACGATGGGAATCGAGCGCCCCGATGCCTCCAGCAGGTCCTGAGGTCGAAGCCACTCAGCCCGCGCAAGTGGATCGTCCAGCACCAGGCAATCGGCTCTCGCCTGGTTGCCGGGATCGAGAAACTCCTCGGCGGAGGCGAAGGTGTCGATGGCAAAGCCCGCGGATCGCAGGAGCCGGCGCACGGCGCGCACGACGTCCTCGTCGTCATCGATCACACTGACCTCAGTTCCGCGACGCTCATGGCCTTTTCGCGAGCGATGGCTGCCGTGGGCGCGTTTGCGGCGCTCTCCGCAGAAAGCTCGATCGATTCGGCCCGAGTCTGAGATTGGTTGCCGGACGTCGGATATGGGGCTTTGGTCCTGCGCCGCCGGACTGCTGCCGCCCGGGGTCGTCCGGTTTACCTTGGCTGGCGCCTGATGCCGATCTTCTCGGTCATCGAGCCAGGTCCACCAGCGACTTGGCGTGCATTTTCGCCATGATCCGGCCCCGATGGACCTTGATGGTCTTCTCCGGCGGCGCCCAGCCGCCGGCGACTTTGCTGTTCAGCATGTGCCGGACCAGGAGCTCGGTTACCTGGCGCTCGCGGGTGCGTCAGGGAGTCGACGCGCCGCGCGGATCACGCGCGCTCGGCGCGGTCGGCCCGACGCTCGCGACTCTCGTCGAGGGCTCGGTGGATGGAGTCCAGCAGGCCTCGATCTTCGAAGGGCTTCCAGGAAATCGACCGCGCCGGCTTTCATGGCGCGGACGCTCATGGGCACGTCCCCGTGTCGGTGATCGAACACGATGGGGAATGTTCAGCTCGGCCTCCTCAGGGTAGTTTGCAGATCGAGGCCACTCTGGCCCGGGAGCTGCAACGTCGAGGACCAGACAGGGAGGGCCGGTCCGCGCAGGTAGGCGAGAAACGCCTCCGGCGACGAGAAGGTCTCGACCGCCAGCCCGATCGAGCGAAGCAGACGCTTGAGGGCCTTACGGACGTCCTCATCGTCGTCAACTACGCACACGACGCCGGCGTCGTCGGGGCGAGGAAGCGGGCGTCCGTTCATCGTGCTCGCGCGTTAGGCAGCGGACTGGTTTCGTCGCTCGCGTTGAGGTGCTCGAGACCGCGTCCACGATCTGTGATCGACGGCCATCGTTCAGCCACGGCGGGTGATCGCCGCGTCGTAGTACATCTCGCGACCGCATCCTCGACGCTGGAGGCCGAGATCGAGCCTATGCAGGAACGAAATCTGCCGCGTTGCCGAACTGGGCTCCGGGGCCCGCGCTGGTCTCCGAGGGCGTCCTGTGGGACGCGGGGATCGAGGCCGTTGATGCTGAGGCCGACATTGTAGGCGCCACACCCGTGTCGCGCCCTGCCCGTCGCCGCGCCCTGGAGGACCTGAGCAAATCGATGATCGAGGGTGACGCCCGGCTTGGCCAGCCAGTCCCGGCTCTCCCCACCAGTCGCCGGTGAGAGTCGGGGCCGCGACCACAGGTCGCCCGCGTAGCCTGCGGGCGCATCGGTCTGCGCGCCAGTGATCGCGCCGTGGGGCCGGGAGACGAAGGCCGCGAGGCCGATCGAGGAGGTGGCACCGTACCGGACCATCCGTGTCGGGCCCATCATCATCGCGCCTCCTTCTTCGCGGCACGACCGCCCGGCACTGGAATGTCTCACCGTCCGAGAATGCTGGCGCACGAAGGCCGCCGGGGCTGTCAATGCCTTCCTCGCCGATGGCTCTCTGCGGGGGAGAATCGGCGCGCATTTCGGCTTCGCGCTCGCATCGGGGTGGCATCCGACGTGCGGAGTCTTATACCGCTCAGCCTGCCCCTGTCAGAAGATATGAGGCCGGAGGACCCGCAGCTGACCCACAAAATCAGGGGCTCGCTATCAACGCGAAATGAACAGGAGAGAAAGCCATGCGAAACTGACAATTGCGGCAATGGTGAAGGCGCGCTACTGTTCAGCGCGGGTGAACCGGCGATGCGACGCGAGTCGCCCAGGCGCCGCAGCGGCACGAGCGAGAAGTCCGGCGCTGCGCCCGGAGAAGATGCCGGGCAGGGCGAGGGATAGACCGCGGTGAAGGTCCGCGGCATCCATCGACGCCATCGACAAGGACGCAAGGGGATCGACGACCTTGAAGGGACTCCATGGGCCGCAACCGTGACGCTCGGAGGTCCGGGACAGGCAAGTGAAGCTCTGACGCCGTCAAGGTGTGGGTGATCCCGCCGTTGGGCAATCTACAGCGGGATGCTGCGGTGATCCAGGCTCGCAAGGCGGCGGACGGCGACGCCGGGCGTGACCACGCAGGAGACGCGCAGCAGCTCGAAGCCGGGTGCGAGACGCCGGCGGGGGCGATCGGCCGCGAGGTCACGGTGACGGCCACCCTCACGGCCATCGACAAGAAGGCGCAGACCGTCACGATCAAGGGGCCCGAGGGCGGCACGCGAGACGATCAAGGTCGAGGGACCCGGCGCGAACCTCGAGGCGGTGAAGGTCGGCGACATGGTCGACATCTACTGCGCCCGTGGCGCTGGCGGTCGCGCCTCGACAAGCCTCGCGAAGTAGCCCCCGGGACGGCGGATGTTCGCGGCCTGGTCCACGCGTGAGCCCAACCTGCGCCAGGGGAGTCCCGATGATCGCCGCCCAATCCTGTGTGCTGACGTCATGCCTCCGGCGACCAAGAAGTTGACCTCATGACCGAGACAGGTGCAGAGAAGCGCGGTCCGGGGCTCGAGTCGCGGGTGGGGCGCGGCTGGAGGCGCCGCCCACCGCGCCGGTCGATCGCGGCACGAGCCTCGCGGAGGAGCGCACCCGCCTCGGCCTTGCGGCACCTTCCTCGCCACCGGCGCACCCTGATGGCATGGGCGTGCGCGTACGTCGCTGTCCATGATCAGCTTCGGCTTCACGATCGTGAAGTTCTTCGAGTACCTGAACTACCGATGCGCCGACCGCTTCGCTCCTCAATTCAGTTCCCCGTCCGGGAGAACTCGACATGCTCTTACAGCGCTGATTGCCGGCTCTGCTCGGCCTCGGTATCTTCGTCGGCATGGTGGTCCTCCAGGAGGTCGGGCGACGGTGCGGACGCCGGCGCCTGGCGCGTGATCCCGAGGGCGCGCGGGCGGGGCGTCGGGGCGATCGATGGCGCGTGGTGCTCGGCCCTAAGGTGGGCCCCCATGCTCGCAGTTCACGTTCTCGGGAGCGCGCGTCCAGCGTCTCGATGCGCGGCGGCAGCTGCGTGGTCGAGGAGGCCAATGCGATCGTGGCACCGCCTACCTGCGGCCTCGACGTGCCGCCGCGTGAGGCGCAGCCGGCGCTCCGGCAAGTTCTCGCCGGTAGCGTCGAGGCGCGGCTCAGAAGACGCCCATCGGAAGCCGCCGGACCCCGCGGCGGCGAAGGGAGTGGGCATAGGGCCCGGCCACGGTGCTGCCGTAAGGGGGAGATCTGGGGTCGAGGCGGTGGCGGCGTCGCGGGCGGCGAGCCCGCCAGCCGGCGACGGTGCTGCTCCTCCCCGCCCTCAACGCTGATGGTCAGATCACTCGACACCACGCCGCGGCGCGCACCAGATGCACCCGCCGGCGGTCATCTTCGCGATGCTCATCTGGCTGGCGCTGACCGGCGCGCTGCTGGCGCGGGTGCCGTGGCATGGGCGGGGGCAAGGACACAGGAGCTGATCCACATGGTCGGATTCCGCCGCCGCCATGGCGGTGTTTGCGGTCTCAGCGATATCATCCTCCGGCATCGAGTACCCGCGGCTAGGGACTGATCCGGTCGACGTCGATCGACCAGGTGCTGGCCGAGGCTCGGGAGAGCATGAAGTGAGGGCCCGGCTCACGTCAGTGCCCGTCGAGAGCGTCCGGAGCCTGCACCGCGCCGCCTGTCCTCTCCACGGGACATCGCAAGTCCCCGACCGCGCTGCCGCGGCGGCGAGGGCAAACACCTTCTGCCTCTCTGACCCGCTTCGCGGTAGGATGGGCCCCGGGCTCGCTCTGGGCGGCCTGAGCGCAGGGCGAAGCCCAATGGAGCGTCACCGGTTGTGGCGCGAGGACAGGGGGCAGACCATGAGCTCGGACGGGGGGTTCACATCGTGCGACGACGAGGAGGGTGGTGCGCCGATCGATCGCGCGTCTCGTGCGCTCGGTGGTGGCTCCGCGCGGAAACGTTCCCATCGGCCCAGGCGTTCCTGGCGCAGAAGCTGGGGACGAGCCCGCGTGCCTCGTCCTCGACGTCCGGCTTCCAGGACCAGAGCGGCCTCGATGTCCAGGCCGCCATGGGCCCGAGTCAGCGCGCGATGCCCATCATCTTCATCACGCGGCCGCGGCAATGTCCCGATGAGCGTGCGCAGCGATGAAGGAAGGCGCGCTCGATTTCCTCGAGAAGCCCTTCGAGAGCGAGGCGCTGCTCGAGTGTATCCAGCGCGCGCTGGCCAAGAGCCGCGAGGGACGCGAGGTCGAGACGGAGCGGCGGCGATCGAGCGCCGCTCGGCGACCCTAGCCTGCCGCGCGAGCGCCAGGTGCTGGCCCTCGTGGTGAAAGGGATGCTGAACAAGCAGATCGCCGGAGCGCTCGGCGCGGCGGAGAAGACGATCAAGATCCACCGGCGGCCGGGTCATGGGCAAGATGGACGCGGCCTCGGTGGCCGAGCTGGTCCGGATGACGCGTACACCGTCGGGTTCGCGCCCACCCTGGAGTCCATTCAGTCTGCCCATGCCCTCCCAGCAGGACCAACGTCCTATCGCCCCACGGCGAGCTCGCGCGCAGTATGTCGCGTGACCCTCCGGGTCACATCTTTCAGCCGGCGGCAGGGCGCCGCCAGCACAGGGAGTGAGCGATGCCTGACACTGCCAGAGTCCAAGCAGCTGAGTTCAGAAGCGGAGGTATCCACCGGAGCGCTGCCGGCGGCCCCCGCCGCATCCCGACATGGTCTGATCCCCGGCGGGACGTTCGAGATGGGGTCGAACGATCATTACCCGGAGGAGCGCCCGGTCCACCGGGTCACCGTCGACGGGTTCTGGATCGATCGATGCCCGGTCACAAACGAGCGCTTCGTCGCTTCGTAGAGGCGACCGGGCACGTCACCTTCGCCGAGATCCCGCCGAATCCCGCGGACTATCCCGGCGCCCTCCCGCACATGCTCTATGCCGGGTCACTCGTCTTCGTGAAGCCCGCGGGCCCGGTCGATCTCGGCAACTTCGGCAACTGGTGGACGTTCATGCGCGGGGCCGACTGGCGACACCCGACCGGCGCGCAGAGCCTCGATCGGGCGGTCGCAAGCGCCATCCGGTCGGTCACGTCACCTTCGGCGACGCCGAGGCGCTCGCCAGTGGGGCAAGTGAGCTGCCCACCGAGGCGGAGTGGGAGTTCGCCGCGCGCGGGGGTCTGGAAGGGGCCGAGTACGCATGGAACGAGCGTTCGCCCCGCGGCGGCCGGCACAGGGGCCAACACGTGGCAGGGCGAGTTTCCGTGGCAGAACCTCCTCGTCGACCGCTACGAGGGGCACCTCGCCGGTGGACGCCTTTCCCGCGAATGGCTACGGCGCTCTACGACATGATCGGCAACGTGCGGGAGTGGACGACCGACTGGTACGGGCCCGGCCACGAGGCCGAGCCGTCACGACGTGCTGCATTCCGCACAACCCGCGCGGCGGAGGCGAGGCAGAGAGCTACGATCCGTGTCAGCCGGCGATCCGGATTCCGCGGAAGGTCCTGAAGGGCTGGCGTCGCACCTCTGCGCCCCCAACTACTGCCGCCGCTACCGGCCAGTCCGCCCGCTACCCCGAACCCGTCGACACCTCGACATGCCACGTCGGCCTGCCGTGTTGTCCGGGCGAAGCCGGGAGACTCGAGACATGCCACGTCGGGCTCCGCTGCGTCGTGCGGGCGAAGCCGGAGGGCTCCGAGAGAAGCAGTGGAATCTGACCTCGCCATGGGCGCTCGAGGCTACGCGGACTGAATGAGACGAGGATTCGCGCGTCGCGGGCTGCCTGGGGCGATCGGCCTCCTGGCCGGAGCGCCCTGGGCCAGAGCTGTTTACCCCCAATGAAGGCCGGAGCCTGAACAGCAACAGAAGGACCAGGGCGAGTGCAGCGGCTGGGCGATGCAACCGGGCTAAGTCATCATGAGGCGAATCGGATCTCGACGTGGCGCTGCCCGTTTCGCGATGGCGCTCACGATCCTGGTCGGCCCGGGCCCGGTCCTGGCGGCGGATGCGCCGGTCGGCAGCGTGGAAGACCGTCGACGAGAAGAGCGGCCAGGTCACGTCCGAGGTCGAGCTGTACGAGCAAGGCGGCAAGCTCTTCGGCAAGATCATCGGCCTCCCCGAACCGAATGACGCGCAGGGCAAGCCGAAGACATGCACCAAGTGTCAGGGCGCCGACAAGGACAAGCCGATCGTCGGGCTCGTCATCGTCAAGGATCTCGGGCCCAGCGGAGATCGCTACAAGGGCGGCACCATCCTGGATCCCGAGGACGGCAAGGTCTACAAGGCGGAGATCTGGACCGAGGACGGGAAGCTCAAGGTTCGCGGCTACCTCGGCCCGTTCTACAAGACGCAGACCTGGCTCAAGGGGAGTTGAGGGCGCAACGGGTCGATCGACATGTGGTACATGAGGTCGATGACGCGTCGGCAACTGTCCATCGCCCTGCTGGTCTTCGCGCTGCCGCTCGCCGCCGGCGCGTGCGCGCCGCCGGTGGGGGCCGTACGGGTCGATCCGCAGAAGGTCCAGCGGGAGCTGACCGGCAACGTCCTGTCCACGGGCGACCTCAGCCGATGCCACCCGAATGTTCTGTTCTTCCACGGCCTGTCCGAGCGATTCGCCGACGACCCCGAAGCGGCGCTCGACACGATGCGGAAGAACATCCTGGCGGGGCGCACCGGTCCGGATGTCTTCCCGCGGCGGCGGAGCTTCGTTCTTCCATGCGGCGAGGCGAGCGGCAAGCGATCGTATTACCTGGCCGCGGCCGTGTACGCCTGATCTTCCTCTTCCCCGGCGGCGCCGGCGCGAGCTTGCCGGATCCTCTCGACCCGCGCCTTCGCATGGCCGCCGACCTCTACAACCGAGGGATCACGCTCGGGCTCGCCTCGGCCGACGAGACCGTGATGGAGATGCGCGCCGGGACGTACGAGCTCCCGTGGGCGAGCTCGACGTGGCGTTCGACAAGAATCGGCTCCGCTGGGCCGGGCGCGACCTGATCAACTTCGTGCCGATTGCCGAGCTCGGGTGGACGGGCTTCAGGTCCGCTTTCGCCGGCCCGGCATCGGCGCGGCGCTGGCGGCGGGGATCGCCCCCGTCACCGAGGATCAGCAGGTGCGCGACATCATCGCGCCGCGGATCAAGGTCGCCGCCACGGCGCTGCTGCGAATAGACGACGCCCGCAAGCAGCTGGAGGGCGCGCGGATGCAGGCCACCCTCGACCTGTACCCCGAGACGGAGACCGAGACGGTGGTGATTGGCGGGCGCACGGTGCCGCTCGAGCAGGAGCCCTCGGCGGCGCTGGCGTGGGGGCTCCAGGAATCCCCGGTCTGGGAGCGGGAGCTGAAGGGGTTCTTCGGGAGCGTCTTCCAGGTCGGGGCGAAGAACCAGCTGGTCTCGCTGACGCCCCATCGGTACGGGCAGATCCCGGTCGTGTTCGTTCACGGGACGGCATCCAGCGCCGGCCGCTGGGCGGAGATGATCAACGTGCTGCAGGGCGACCCCGCCATTCGAGACCGCTACGACTTCTGGGCGTTCTCGTACGACACCGGCAACCCGATCCTCTACTCGTCGATGATCCTGCGCGACGCCCTCACCAGCGCCGTGAAGCTTCTCGACCCCGAGGGAAAGACCCGGGCTCCAGCAGATGGTCGTGATCGGCCATAGCCAGGGCGGCTTGCTGACGAAGATGATGGTCGTGAACCCGGAGAGCCGGTTCTACGATGCGCGTGTTCAAGAAGCCCATCGATCAGCTCAACGTCTCCGACGAGACGCGGGAGATCGTGCGCCGGTCGATGTTCGTCAGCGGCGCTGCCCTTCGTCAAGCGGGTGATCTTCATCTCCACGCCACACCGCGGGAGCTACCAGGCGGCGAGCGGGTTCGTCAGAAGCCTCGTCCAGCGGCTCGTCAGCCTGCCGGCGCGCCTGGTGAAGGGCACCGCCGAGCTCTGGCGAACCGCGAGGCGCTCGCCGTGACCGAAGGGGGAGCCGGCTTGCCCACCGCGGTGGACAACATGTCGCCGCGCAACCCGTTCATCAAGACGCTCTCGATCATCCCCATCGACCCCGGGGTGGCGGCCCACTCGATCATCCCCGTCAAGGGCACCGGGCCTGTCGAGACGGGCGACGACGGCGTCGTGAAGTACGAGAGCGCGCACATCGACGGCGTGAAGTCCGAGCTGGTGGTGAGGTGGGAGCACTCGGTCCAGGGTCAGTTCCCGAGGCCATCCTGGAGGTGCGGCGGATCCTGCTCGAGCACGCCAGCCGCCAAGTGATGCGCGTCTCCTCTGGCTCCGTGGCGTCGTCGCCGTCCTCGTGGGCCTTGTCGTGGCCGTGATGAGCGCCTCGGCCGCCGGGGCGATCTACTACTCGGATCTCCCGGGGGCCGGCTGCGAGCCGCGCTGGCGATCGGCTTCGTCGTCGCGACGGCCCTGGCGTTTCTTCTGCTGCCCCGCCGGCGCCGCACGCTGCGCGGGCTTCCTCGTCGTGTTCGCCCTGCTCGTGGTGTGGTGGCTCAGCATCCCCGCCTCCAATGGCCGGGACTGGCAGCCCGAGGTGTCAGGTGACCCCATGGGCGAGCGTCGATGGGGACCGCGTGACGATCCACGGGGTGCGGAACCTCGGCTATCGCACGGAGACGGACTTCGTCCCCAACCTGGGAGGACCGCACCTACGACCTCCGGAAGCTGGACTCCGCCGATCTGATCGCCGTCTACTGGGCGGGCAAGCCGATCGCCCACATCATGTTGAGCTTCGGCTTCGAGGGGCGAGACTACCTCGCCATCTCGATCGAGACGCGCAAGGAGCGGGAGAGAGCTACTCCACGATCGCCGGCTTCTTCAAGCAGTACGAGCTGGTGTACATCGTGGCCGACGAGCGGGACTCCGATCCGGGTCGCGCACGAACTACCGGCAGCCCCAGGAGGACGTCTACATCTACCGGCTGCGGACGCCGCGGCGCCAAATATCCGCCGGGTCTTCCTCGACTACGTCAAGACGATGAACGAGCGCTACGCGCGGCCCAGCCTCTACAACACGCTCACCACCAACTGCACGACTGGCGCCCTCATCCATACCCGCGTGAACCCGGGAACGCCTCCGCTGTCGTGGAAAAGATTCTGCTGAGCGGATACGTCCCCGACTACGCCTACGAGCTCGGGCGAACTCGACACGACGCGCCCCTTTCCGGAGCTCGAGCGCATGTCGAAGGTGAACGAGCGCGCCCACGCCGCCGACAAGGGCGACCCGCGTTCTCACAGCGCATCCGGGAAGGGCCCCGGTTCCAGTTTCCGCCGGCTGCCGTGACGATTCGCTCGGGAGAGCGATGAGCTTAGAGGTGCCGCTCCAAGGTCCGGCTATCGAGCCGCGGGGACTGTGGGCGACCGCGCGGCTCACCACCGGGGCCAGGCTTCGTCGCCGGTGGAGCAACGCTTGCGCTTGCTGGCGCGCCGCCGTCCGTGGAATCTCGATGGAGCCGGCAGACGTGCGCCTGTCCGGCCCTGGGGAGGAGCTGCCGTGACGGATGGGATCCGGACGTGCACTATCCGAGGAGAGCGACGCATGCAACAGAGGCAGATCACGTTCATCGCTCGAGCTGTCATTTTCGAAGAGGGTTCAGCATCGTCTCGGCAACCGGTGGATTCTTCGCAGCGGAGGCCGTTTGCCTCGGCCCCGACGCCGCGCGATAAAGCTGTGCGCGACAGGCCGCTGATGTGCGATGGGACGAACGCTGCCGACATCCTCCGGCGCGTGACGATTCACTCGGAGAGCAATGGGACCGGTGCTGCTCAACAGGTCCGGCTCGGCCGCTGGATCCCGTCGTTCTGAGCCGAACCGGCGGCCCGTCACCCCAGGCTCCGTCCGGTGATCTTCCCGACGAGAGCAACGACCGGATGCGCGGCGCGCCGGATTGAGGGCTACCTCGCCGCAATGCCTCGGCGCTGGTCGCGCGCCGGCGAGGGCGCTTCGGCGAGCGGCGCCGCGATCGGGGCGTTCGTCGTGCCTCGTGCTCTGGATGCCCGCGCGATAGCTATACTCGACAGACGCGATGTGGATCAGACGACTTCGCTGGTGGCACGTGGTTCTGGTCACCGCACTGGCCGTGGTGGGCATCGTCCCCGCGGCTTCGTGGGTGATCCTGCGCGTCTACGGCCCCGCGTTCACGCGCGAGCGCGTCGAGGCCCTGCTCTCGGAGGCGCTGGGGCAACCGGCCCGCGTTGGCGCCGTGCATCTGCGCCCGTGGCGCGGCCGGATCTCGCTGGTGGATCTGCACGTGCTCCCGCGAGCGACGCCACCCGACGGCGTGCTCCTCCGCGCACCGACGATCGACGTGAGCGTGGACATCGCGAGCCTGTGGCGCCGCGAGCTCACCCTCTCCCTTCTCGCCACGGATCTCGACCTCGACATGACGGCGCCGCCAATGAAAGCGCGACGGGCCCGGCATCTTTCCGCTGCCCCAGTACGTGGAGATCGGGCCGCTCCGCGTCGGCATCGGAAGCGTGCGGCTCAGGGCGGCCACGCGGTGATCCGAGGGCCGGAGGCCGCCTGGACGGTCGAGGTCGCGGGCGCCGACGTCACGGCCCGGCCGGCGGCGGGAGACCTCGATGTCTCCGGCCGGCTCGACACGCTCCGCGTCGAGCGCGCTCGGCCGCCGCGAGCACATCGAGCGGGTCGCCGTCGACGGCCGGCTCGCGGCCGACCTGCTCCGCATCCGGCAGATCGACTGGCACTGGAGGGGGAAGCGATGCATCTCGACGGCGAGATGCGCCGTCCGTGGCTCGCGAGCCGCGAGGTGTCCCTGCGCCTCAAGGGCGTCATCGGCCTCGGGGCTCTCGCGAAAGCCGCCGGTCTCGATCAGCGGATTGACGGCAAGGCGCAGATCGGCGCCGACATCACCGGTCCCGCCGCAGCGCCGCGGATAGCCGCCCGACGTCCGGATCCCCGAGCTACGCCTCGCCGCGGTCACGGCTCAGGACGTCACCATCGAGGGTGAGTGGGGCGATGACAAGCTCCGCGTGGATGACATCCAGGCCCGCCTCGGCACCGGACGGTTGAGGGGCCGTCTCGAGGTGGTGCCGATCTCGACCGGCGGCGCCACCATGTCGCTCGATTTGCGCGAAGTCGGTGCTGCCCGGATCTCTGGCGCCCCTCGGTGCCGGGACGGCGGTCGCCGAAGGCCTGGTCCGCGATCGCGGCATCGACCTGGCCCGGGCTCGAGCCACCTGGCGAGGGCCTCGCCGCGTCGCTCGACGGCCGCATCGCCTCGGGACGCTCGCTCGCCGTGCGCGGGAAGCTCAACGTCGATCTCCAGGAGATCAGCCGAGCCATGAGCCTCGGACCGCTGAGCGGACGGGCCGGCGTCTCGGCGGAGCTGACCGGTCGCGGCGAGACCCCGGCGATCGAGGGGCGAGCCGAGATCTCGGACCTCGTGGCCGGCGGTCGCGCCGTCGAGCCCATCGAGGCCTCGTTCCGCATGGCGGCCTCGCCCGGACCCGACTCGCGCTGGGAGGGCACCGTCCGGTCGTCGCGCGTCCGCTGGGATCAGCTCGCCGTCGAGAACATCACCGCCTCGCTCGCCGTCGACGGGCGGCAGATCGCGCTGGTCGGCGCGCGCGCCCGGGCGGCGGGAGTGCCGATCGAGGCCACGGGGGTGTGGGAATGGGCCGGGTCGGGCCGGGGTCACGCCGCGCTCGGCCCGGTGGCCCTTGGCGCCATCACCGGCGTGCCGCCCTCGCTGCGCCTGAGCGGCACGGGCCGCGCGACGGTGGACGCATCGGCCGAGCACGGAGTCGCCTCGGCGAGCGCGCTCGCGAAGGTGGATCGGCTCAGCGCCGCCGGCGTATCGCTGGGCGCCGGGCAGGCCGAGGTCCGGTTGCGGGGTCAGGCGCTCGAGGGCGAGATGTCGTTCCCGGCGCGGCGGCTGCGCGCGAAGGCGGCCAGGCCGGCTCGAGTCCGGCGGCGTGCTCGCGAGCAGCTTCGAGCTCGACGACCTGGCGCTCGCGCCGTTGCTCCGCGAGCTCGGCTCGGCCGCGGCCGAGCACGTCGAGGAGCCGGCGTGTCGAGCCGCGGGGAGCTGTCGATCCCGCTCGGCCAGCCGGCGAGCGGACGCGGCGTCGTCCGTCTTACGCCCGACGGCCTGCGGCTCCTCGGCCGAGCCGTGGGCGAGCCAGGGGCCGATCGTGCTGCGCTGGGAGGGGCCGCGATTCGCCGTGGAGCGCCTCCGGCTGGACGGCCCCGCCGGCAGCCTGAGCGCCACCGGCGCTCTCGTGGGCCCGGAGAAGCAGGGCCTCTCCCTCGCCCTCGACAATGCCCGGCTGCCGGGCGCCCTGGCTGGAGCTCGGCCGGGGAGCGCGCGCAGGCAGAGGTGCGCCTCGACGGCGGCAACCTCGAGCTGACTCGGCTCGGCGCGCAGTGGCCCGGACTCGTCGTCGCGGCCTCGGGCCATGCGGGCGACGGCGCGATCGCGTTCACCGGCCGCCTCGATGCCGAGCTGGGCAGGCTCGGGCCGGCGCTCGGAGTCACCGGGATCGGCGGCCGCGCCACGCTCACCGTCGATGCGCGCGGCCGCGGTGAGGCGATCGAGGCCGCGGGAACCGTGCGTGCTCCACAGCTTCAGTTCCGCGGCGCTTCGGTGAGCGACGTCGAGCTGCCCCTGCGATGGTCCCGGTCGATCTTGCGCCTGGAGAAGGGCCAGGCGAGGCTCGGGACGAGCCGGATCTCGGCCGACGCGAGCGCGAGCTGGAAGAGCCCGTTGACAGCCGAGTCGCTGGCGCGTCGGGGCGCAGCGTCAAGGCCGAGGTCCGCGCGCCGGCCGCGCGCCTCGAAGACCTGGCACCGCTTCTGCCACTCGGCCCTGCAGGGGCGCGGCGAGCTCGCGCTGGCGGCGCGCGCGGAGGGCACACCCGATCGTGGCGCGGCACCGGAACCGTCACGTCCCCGCTCGTCGAGCTCGGGCCGGGGCCGCTCCGCCAGCTGCGCGCCGCGTTCAACCTGGACGGGACGCGGGTCGATGTGACCGAGCTCTCCGTCGATGCGTTCGGCATCCCCACGCGTGCGACGGGCACGTGGGCCTGGGCAGGCGGGGGAAGCGCGAAGGCGACGCTCGGCCCGGCGCCGCTCACCGGGCTCGCGATGGTACCGGCCGGTGTCGGCCTGCGAGGAACCGGGCGAGCCACCCTCGAGGCCGCGATGCGCTCGCCCGCAGATGTCACGGGCACGGCTCGCGCCGTCCTCGACGACGTCGCCGTCGGCAGCCTCCCGCTCGGTCGCGGGCAGTTCGACGTCACGGCGCGAGACGGAGTGTTTCGCGCCGACCTGGCCTTCCCGAGCAGCGCTTGCGTGCGAGCGGCAGTGCGCGCATCGACGCCGGCGGTGTCCTCCTCGCCGAGGCGGCCGTCCCGGACGTCGATCTCGCGCCTCTCACTCGCGCGCTCGGGCTGGCTCCCGCCACGCTCGGCGGCACGCTCTCGGTCCGGGCCACGGCCCGGGTGCCGCTCGCCGAGCCGCGCCACGGCGACGGCGTCCTCTCGATCGATCCCGTCCGCCTCGTCGTGGCCGGTGATACGTGGGCAAGCCAGGGCCCCACCCAGATTCGCTGGGCACAGGGTGGCCTCTCCCTGGCCGAGTTCCGGCTCGCCGCGAAGAACGAGGGCCTCGTCTCCGGATCGGCAACCCTTGGCGCGGACGGGAAGCTGGACGCTCGGGCCTCCGCCCAGGTCCCGCTCGCCATGCTGGCCGACATGCGGCCCGAGATTCGCGAGATCGGAGGCGTGCTCGATCTCTCGCTTCGCGCGTCGGGAAGCCCGGCGGCGCCGGCTTTCGCCGGGGAAGGCGCGATTCACCGCGGCAACCTGCTCCTGCGTGACCGGCCGGAGACGCTGCGCGACGTCGAGGCGCGCTTCGGCCTGTCGAGTCAGGGCGTGCAGCTCAGAGAAGCCACGGGCTCGCTGGGAGGCGGCCGCGTCAGGCCCGGGGTGCCGTCGCGCTGAACGGCTGGCAGCTCGGCGGCTACCGGTTCAAGCTGCAGGCGCAAGAGCGTCCCCGTTGGACAGGTCGAGGGGTTCTCGAGCGCCTGGGACGCTGACCTCGAGCTGAGCGGGATCACCCGGGAGGCGCAGATCGAGGGACGCGCGCGCCTCGTGCGCGGCGTCTACAGCCGCGATCTCTCGATCGTCTCCCTCGCCCTGTCGCCGACGCGGGCCGCGGCCGCCGACACCGGCACACCCCTGCGCTTGCGCGTGCGCGTGGACCTCGACGACAACCTGACCGTGCGCGGCCGCATCGCCGACCTGCGCGCGGGCGGCGTCCCTGAGCGTTGAGGGCACCACGGCCCGGCCCGTGGTCTTCCGGGTCGGTGGTGAGCCGCGATGGCCGCATCGTCTTCCGCGGCCGCGACTGGAGCGTGACCAACGCCACCGTTCGCTTTGCCGATCCCCGTCGCCTCGATCCGTTCCTCGACGTGGTCGCGACATCGCGCCATCGCCGCGTACGACGTGACGATGCAGATCACCGGGGCCCGTGTCGGACGTCACCGTGCGGTTCACCTCGACGCCTCGCCTGTCCCAGAACGACCTCCTCTCCCTCGTCGCCTTCGGCGCGACGAGCGCCGACCTGCGCGAGTCCCCGGGCACCGTTCTGCTGGGCGAGGCGGGCAAGCTGCTCGCCCAGAACGTGCTGGGCATCGAGCCCGGCGTGGCCGGGCTGCGCATCAGCGCCAGCGCCTCGGGCGACAGCCCCACCGAGCTCCACGGCTTCCCGGCGAGGAGCGATCGACGGCCGTCGGCTCCGGCGCAGAACGCGCCCGGGCGCGAAGGAGAAGGTGCGCGTCGAGTACCAGCTCCTGGCCCCCTCTACCTGTCCGGCGAGTACGACCGCGACGGCGGTTACGGCGCCGACGTCGTGCTCCGCTTCCGCTTCCGGTGAGCGCCGCCGCGTGATGGGCCGCCGCGCGTGGATCGCGCTCGCCACGGCGGCGCTGCTCCACACCTTCGCCGCGCCCGGCGCGGTCGCGCCCCGATGGTCACGGCCGTCGAGCTCTCCTCCTCCCATCCACTGCCGGAGCAACAGGTGCGCGCGGTGATAGGCGACCTCAGCGGGCAAGGCCTCTCGCGCGACGCGGTCCGCGACGCCCTGGAGCGCCTGTGAGGCTCGGGTTGTTCTCCGCCATCCGGGTGGACGAGATCCCGACGCCCGGAGGAGGTGTCCGGCTGCGGTACGAACTCACCCAGCGGTCTGCTCATCCGAAAGATTTCGTGGGAGGGCATGTCGGGCATCGACCTCGCCGACGCGGCTGCCGTCGCCGGCCTCGCCATCGGAGAAAGGCTGGCCCCGACGCGTCTGGCCAGGGCCGAGCGGGATCTGCTGACGCGCTACCACCGGGATGGATACCTCGGCGCTCGCATCCTGATCCGGGCGGAGCCCGTGGCGGGCAGCAGCGAGCGGGACGTCATCATCTTCCTGAATGCCGGTGAGCAGGCGCGCATCGGGGAGGTGCGCCTCGTGGGGGACACCGGATTGCCGGCCAAGCAGATCGAGGAGGCGCTCAAGCTTCCCGAGGGCCACCCGTACCGGGAGTCTCTCGCGCGGGATGGCGCACGCGCCGCAGAGGAGCGGCTTCGCCAGGACGGCTACTACGAGGCACGCGTGACCGCCGGCCCGCCTGACTGGCACGCCGACTCGAACCGGGTGGATCTCGACATCCGGGTGAGCCTCGGTCCCCGCTTCCGGGTCGAGTTCGAGGGTCGCTCGGCGCTTCCCGAGTCGGCCCTCAAATCGGCGTTGACCTTCGCGGCGAGCGGCGCGGCGGACGCGTTCGAACAGGAGTCGAGTGCCCGCCAGCTCGAGGCGGCATACCGGGAGCGCGGATACCACTTCGCCAGGGTGACCCCGAGGCGCGCGACGGTGACGTCCGCGTGATTCGCTTCGTCATCGACGAGGGCCCCCGCGTCACCGTCGAGTCGCTCACCTTCACCGGCAACCGTCACCGTTCCCGCCGACCAGCTCGCCAAGGAGATCGAGACCCGCCGCCCGAGCCTCTTCCGGCGCGGCCTCTTCCGCGAGGACCTGCTCGATCACGACGTGGGCGTCGTCACGGCATATCTCCGCTCGCTCGGCTATGCCGAGGCCTCGGTCGGTCCTCCCGAGGTCCACTTCTCCGAGGACCGGACCCGAGCCCGCGTGCGGATCCCCGTCAGCGAGGGACCTCGACTCACCGCCGGTGCCGTCACCATCGAGGGCGCGCATGTCTTCGCGTCGAGCGAGGTCCGGGCCGCGCTGCCGTTCAAGCCCGGCGCCCCGTGGGAGGCTCGGCAGGCGGAGGATGGCCGGCGCGCCATCGAGAAGCTCTACGCGACCCGCGGCTACCACGGGGCCACCGTCCGCGTCGACACGAGCCGGCACGACTCGACCGTGCAGATCCGGTATGACATCGACGAGGGCGGGCAGACGCGGATCGGGCGCGTCCTCCTGCGCGGGCTCCTGCTCGCCCGCGAGGATGTCGTGAGGCGGACGCTGCCGTTCCGGTCGGGCGACGTCCTGTTGCCGGACAAGCTGCTCGATGGGCAGCGCCGGCTCGGCGAGTTCGCCGCCTTCGACGCGGTGTCCGTCGACCCGCTGCGCCCGCCGCCGAATCCGTTCGCCGATGTCGAGGTGACGCTCCGCGAGCGCAAGCCCTGGCATCTGGACTTCGGCGTCGGCTTCAGCAATGCGGAAGGCGGGCGGGGGTTCATCGAGCTCGGCCACGACGACGTCTTCGGCACGGGCGCCAGCGTGAGCATCCGCCAGCGCCTGAGCGCGGGAGGAGATTCCACGCGCTGGGCGGAACGCACCGACGTCGCTGGGCCGCGTTCCCTTCGTCCTCGGCACACCCTGGTGGGTGGACGCGGACATCTTCCAGGAGTTGAGCGGCCAGCTCGGCTATGACCTCGCCCACGCCGGCATCTGGGTGGACGCTCATCGCGACCTCTTCCGCGAGTGGATCAAGGGGCTCCGCGGTGATCTGCGGTACCGCCTGGAATCCGTCCGGTATTCCAACGTCGATCCGACGCTCGCAGCCTCGGACGTCACGCCCGGCCGCCAGTTCGTCGTCAGCGTGACACCGATGCTGACCCTCGATCGGCGTGACGAGCCGCTCGATCCGACGCGCGGCAGCTTCCACCAGATCTCCGTGGAGACCGGCGCCCGGTTCCTCGGCAGCGACGTCCAGTTCGTCAAGGGATGGCTCGAGACGCGGTGGTTCTTCAAGTGGCCTCCCCGACGGTCATCGCCCTGGCCGGGCGGCTCGGGCTGGCCGCGCCCTACGGGGGCACGCCGGCGCTGCTGATCCAGGACCGGTTCTTCGCGGGCGGAGCCACCACTGTCCGCGGCTTTCGCCAGGACCGGCTGGGGCCGCTCGATGCGCGCGGCAACCCGATCGGAGGCAACGCCACCGGCCATCCTGAACCTCGAGTGGCGCTTCCCGATCTGGCGCTGGTTCGCCGGAGCGCTGTTCGTCGACAGCGGCACGGTGACGCCCGAGATCTCGGACCTCAATCTCGGCGCGTTCAGGACGGGAGCGGGAGGTGGGCTCCGTATCAAGACACCGGTCGGCCCCATCCGCTTCGACGTGGGCTACGCGCTGCAGCCCATCTCCGGCGAGTCTCGGACTCAGTTCTACGTCACCGTGGGGAACCCGTTCTGATGCGCCGGTGGTGTGCCGTGCTTGCCCTGCTCGCGACCGCCGGGGTCAGTGACGCGGCCGACGTCCGCCTGATGGACTCGGTGCTCGCCGAGGTCGGCTCGCGTCCGGTCACGCTGAGCGACGTCGCCCTGGCGCGGGCGCTCGGCGTGCTCGGCCTCGAGCCGTCGGCCGGCCCCATCACCGACACCGAGCTCGAGCGCTACCTCGAGGCGCAGCTCGCGCTGCGCGAGGCCAGTCAGCTCGCCGTCGAGGTGTCCGCCGCCGACGTCGATCGGGCCTGGGAACTGGCCGGGGGCGCCGCCCTCGCGGCCCGGCTCGAGGCGGTGGGCATCGAGCCGGCGTGGGCCCGGCGTCTCCTCGAGGCCGACCTCCGCGTCGAGCGCTTCGTCGACCTGCGCTTTCGCGCCTTCGCCTTCGTTACCGAGTTCGACGTGGACGAGGCGCTCGGCCCAGGCTCCCACGACGAGGCGACGCGCGCGCGACGCGTGACCGCCTGCGCGCCGCCAAGGTTGCGGAGGCCTTCGCCACCTGGAAGGAGGACGTCCGCCAGCGCATCTCGATCCGGCAGCTCCCTGGCGTGACCGGCCCCTGGCCGGCTCCCTTCTCGCTCGGTCCAGGCCCCGGCGGGAAGTGATCACGGCTGGAAGAGCCAAGGCGCCGCGGTCGTCACTCCCAGACCAGATTCACGCTTAGCTGAACCCACGGGGGTCAGGAGCCCTTTCGTCCCGCTCGCCTGACCGCGAGCGCGCGACTCACAGGCGGCGGCGGGCTCGGCCGGGCGCAGGATCTCGGACGATGCCAGCATCACGCTCGAACACGCTGGTATGAGCGTGCCAAACGGATCCGATAGCGATCGGGAGCGCCTGGTCATACCACCGGAACTCAGGCTTGGCCTTGATCAGTCTCTGATGGGGTCGAGGACGAACGCGCCGACCAGTGAGCCGAGGATGGGCGTGACCATCAGATCCTGCGCCGAGGGGCGCTCGAAGAACGCCTCGGGTCCATACTGTGTAGAGGGTCGAGAGCAGTGCGGAATACCCGCGAACAGAGGCGAGCTTGCCGAATCCCGCTCCCGCGCCCGGATGTAGTAGGTGGCGCCCCAGTACGGATGGCTCACGTGGTTCGGTTCCCCAGGGGTCGTTGTCCAGACCGGCGGCCGCGTGACGTTTATTCGCACCGCGTTGTCGAACGACACGTCCTTGTTCTGCCACCGGTTCAAGTCCCCGGCGGGGCGATGGAGGATCGCGACGCTGACCACCCGAGTATCCGAAGAAGAAGGCGGTGTCGCGCCCGATGCCCGCCAGTCAGGTCGCGGCCTTGCGAACGGCTCTTGGTTTCCGAGGTGGCGTTTCCTGAACTGGGGTGAGGTCATCTCCAGTTGCCAGCGCCACCCTTCACCTGATCTGTGTTGCCCGGACAGGTCATCAGGGAGGAGCTGGAATACGTGATCCCCTCGGAGAGCGCCCCCTCGGTGGTTCCTGTTCCAGCCGGAGCCAGCCTCTCCGGGTCGAGGAGCCCGATCGATGCCCCTGGGCTGAGACGGAACGCGATCGGGCAGCGACTCGCGGATCCGGCGTCACAGAGCCGGCGTCGGCGGCAGGCTAGGGCGGCGACACCGCTCGTCAACACGAATCCAGCATGGCGGAAAGAGCGGCGTCAGGACGGGCCGAACTCGGCTCGTCTGCAATCCGATCGGCCGAAAGAGGCCATTCCGGGGCCACCAAACTCAATGTGATCGAGCCCAGGCGACGTCAATAGCGCGCTCTCCTTCATCGACTTGACTCTGGGCAATACGATCTCCGCGAGCAGGTCAGCGGGCAATCGGACCTTTGTCCTATCCTGCCCGAAGCCGGGACTCGAGTCCGGCTGGCGTGCACCTACGACGGAAATCCTATCGCAATCCAGCCTGTCTGGGCAGAAAATCCTTGAGCTTCGCCATCATCAAGAGTTCGATGAGCCACGCTGCGTTGTACCGAGCCGATGAATTCGACGATGATCTGCCGCGCGCGTCGGCGGGGCCTGAGCACGGCTGGCGCGACCGCCGCCGAAGGGCGTCGATGTTGGCTGCCGCCACTGATCCAGCGCGGTGGATTGATCACCGCGATACTGCACGGAGCTGCCGGCGTACTGCGGCTGGTACCAGGCGCTGCGGCGTGTCCTTCTGCCAGTTGGTGGTTGCCGGCAAGGGATGGCCTAAGGGTGCCCGCGGGGGACAAGGCGAAACGAGGCCGAGCGGCCATTCCGATGTCCCCGGACGGACGGCGTGGGGCTTTTTGGTCCTATGGCGCCGGAGTCCACACGGTCACCATGGTACCTGTGCTTGCCCTCGACACGGGCGCGGGCGCTACCGATTCGCAATGAGCAACGAAATGTCGCCCGGATGGTCGGTCTCCGGGAGCGCGAGCAGCTCATTAACGCGCTCGGCTTGCCGGGCTGCTCGTGGTGTTTACCGTTTGCTCCGGCTGCTCGCTTTCGCGCCGACGAGATACGGCAGCTGCCGTGATGGATGCACGACCAGCCGCCAGCACCGGCCAGTACCACACCTCGAGCTGACCGCCCGGCAGCGCAGGTCACGCCAGCTCTGGCCGGGGACACTCGATGAAACAGGTGGCCGCCGCTGGGCCTCGCGACCAGGACCGTGCGCCTTCGTGCCAGATGATGGAAAGTTCCGGCTGGGCGGCAATGCGGAGCTGGTCAGTTCGCGATTCGCCAGGGGCGCATCGCATGGACGCGCTCCGCGATCACCGACGCGACGAGGCTGGCTGGCGGTCCGAGCGCACGCGGCTTTCGCGTACGAGAGCGACCCTGATGGCCTGGGTCCGCACGGCGACCTCGCGCTGTTCACCGTTCGAGCTGCGCTCGCGCCCTCTTCAAGTTCTTCCGGTACCTGCGCCAGGCCGGGGCGGCCGCCGAGAGCCCCTCCCAGATCCTGGGGGCGCGCCAGGCTCGCCGTGCTGGATGATCTCGACCCGGCCTGCTCGCAGCTCGCACGATCGCCCACCGATGCAACGCGTCGCGCAGCCACGCGCCGACGCTGCGCGCGGGTATGGCCACGTCCCCTATTCACTTTGCTGGCGACCATCGCTGGCCGGCGCTCATCGGCGCCCTCGGCGTGAAAGTGGGCTGGCATTCTCCGTGATCTGGTAGGACTAGCCTGTGATCTGGGCCCGGTGCTCCCGCACCTCCTGCCCGGATCGTGCGCCGGATGGCCGACGTGCTGAGCGAGCCTACCGGAGCTACCGGCAGGTTCGTCGCGGCGCGCCACTGATGCTCGGGCTCGAGATCCTGGTCGCCACGCGGACATCATCGTCCGCACGGTCGACGCTCGCGCCGAGCGCTGCGGGAACGTCCTCATTCCTGGCTGGGCCTGCTGGTGGATACGATCCGGACTTTCCCTGAGCTGGGGGGCTGGTGGTAGAGATCCAGGGGGCGCGCTGGCCGTGGCAATCGCCTCGCGTCGAGAGCGCCTCGCGCGTCGGAAGCCGAAGAGACAAGGGTTGAACGATGCCTGACACGATGCAGAGTCGAAGCTGGCGACTGGCCGGAAGCGGCGCTTCGAGGAGCGGCGCACCCTCCGGTCCTCCGCCCCATCCCGACATGGTCTGGATTCCGGGTGGAACGTTCGACATGGGCTCGAGACGATCACTGTCCGGAGGAGGCGCCCGGTCGCACAAGGTGTCGCGTCGACGGCTTCTGGATCGATCGCTACGCCGGTCACCAACGCGCAGTTCCGCCGCTTCGTCGAGCCACAGGCCACGTCACCTTCGCGCGAGATCCCGCCCGACCCCGGCCGAGCTACCGGCGGCGCTGCCCGCACATGCTGCAAGCCGGCCTCGCTGGTGTTCGTCCGCCAGGGCGTCAGGCGCGTCGACCTCCGGCCACTTCGGGAACTGGTGGACGCTTCATGCGCGGCGCCGACTGGGGCACCCGACGGGCCCGCAGGCGCGAGCTCGGCATGGCGCAAGGCGACCATCCGGTGGTGCACGTCACCTTCAGCGACGCCGAGGCCTCGCACAGATGGGAGGGCAAGGCACTGCCGACCGAGGCCGAGTGGGAGTTCGCCGCGCGGCGGCGGGCTCGACGGCGCCGAGTACGCGTGGGGCGGCGAGTTCGCGCCGCGGCGGCCGGCACATGGCCAATACGTGGCAGGGAGAGTTTCCCTGGCAGAGATCGCCTCAGTCGACGGCTACGAGCGCACGTCGCCCGTGGAGCGGCGCTCCCGCCCGAACGGCTACGGCGTCGCACGACATGATCGGCAACGTGTCTGGGAGTGGACGCGCCGACTGGTACGCGGCCAGGCATCCGAGGTCGACGCCGTGCAAGGCGTGCTGCATCCCCAGCGAACCCGCGCGGCGGCCGCGAGGACGGACAGCTACGACCCGTGCCAGCCGGCCATCCAGCATCCCACGCAAGGTGCTCAAGGGCGGCTCGCACCTGTGCGCGCCGAACTACTGCCGGCGCTACCGGCCGGCCGCGCGCTTCGCCGGAGCCGGTCGATACGTCCGACCTGCCACGTCGGATTCCGGTGCGTGGTGCGAGTGAAGCCAGCGAGGGAGGCAGAGGCGCGCTGAGACTGGTGCGCACACGCCTGGCAGCCGGCGCAAGGAGGGTGGGCGACCGCCGATCAGGAGCGCGCATAGGCC
>ERZ1370068.418-contig-10378_pt1 | contig 26002 bp, 41 predicted proteins | sample MGYA00561227_ERZ1370068 | MGnify/ENA primary metagenome ERZ1370068 (study PRJEB38410, sample SAMEA6850437) | metagenome | study: Metagenomic assessment of the ecological functions of the soil: analysis of the soil microbiota associated with the...
GCTACGTATTGCTACTCGACATGGGCTGGAAGCACGTGCGCGTGCAGCTGGGCGGCTACGGCTCCCCTTCGATGTCCAAGGACGCCGACTTCAAGGAAGCCGGGTTCGGCCTGCCCTCAGACGGCCTGCAGAACAACATGCCGCATGCGTGCGCACGACGCCCGCTCTCGATCGAACACATCAGAAAAGTGCACGGCGACGAAGTGGAGCTCATTCACGCGACATGCACGAGTGCGGATCGAGCCGATCGAGGCGGGTGAACCCTGGTCAAGGGCACTGCAACAAGTGCCGGGATGCTGTTCGTCGAAGATCCAGCCGCCGCCTGAGCAGATGGGCTACTTCAAGACGATTCGGGAGCAGTGCAGCACGCCGGATCGCGATGGGCGAGCTGTTCAGCCATCCGATGGAGCGTGACAGGGCTCATCACGGACAAGCGAGAGTCGATTTCATCAGGGTCGGCTTCAACCACGTGGGCGGCCTCACGCCGCCGGGCTGAAGATCGCGCGGCTCGCGGAAGCGTTCGGGGTACGGACCGCGTGGCACGTGGCCGGGCAACATCGATCCCATCAACCATGCGGCGCAGGGCCACGCTGGACCTGACGATCGCGAACTGCTGGGATCCAGGAGTGATGCGGATCTCGGCCGGGGCAACGTGATTCGCAGGAGGTGTTCCCAGGCTGTTCCGGGCAGATGCGCAAGGGATACATGCACCCTGCCAATCGAGAAGTTTCCGGGATTTGGGCGTCAGGATATCGACGAAAAGCTGGCGGCAAAGGCGTCCGTTCCAGCAGCATTCTCCGGCCGGCACCGGCTTCCGGTTCCCCGATCCGGAAGTCGGACGGCACGCAGATCAGACCGTAGGCGCTGTGTCCGTGCCTACGGGTGCTCGCTCCGCCGCCGCGGCTCGCCGCGCGCGGATCCGCAGGGTCCACCCTGTTCGCATCGTCGATGATCCTGGCGTGGGCGCGGGCCACCGCCTCGAGCTCCGGCCGCGGCGACCCACTCGATCGTGTCCGCGTCGCTGTGCTTGTCCTCGGGCGATCGAAGGATCTGGAGCGACGGCGCGTCGTCCTTCACCCAGTTCATCTCGCCTTGCCCGTTCTGGAGGTCAGGGAAGGTCGCGATGCCGTAGCTGTAGAAGGTGCCGAACACGATGTCGCGCAGGCGGCTGCTGCCGTTGAAGTAGTAGCGGTGCGCCGAGAACTCGTTGGCGCGCAGCTTCGCGTCCCGGAAGATGTAGGCCTCCGCCGCGCCGATGTGCTCGAAGTTCATCATCAGCGCCGTCTTGGCGAGCGCCGTGTCGCGGTGATCGTGCAGCCACTTGCGCGTTGCGGCGACCCGGCGATGATGCCCGGCGGTGGCGACGAACAGAATCGTCCGGCGCCGCTGCGCCTGCGGGATCCTCGCGTAGTGCTCGGCCAGCGCCAGCATGACCGCCATGCCCGGACGCGTTGTCGAGCGCGCCGTCGAAGTAGGCATCCTGGTGCGCCATCAGGATGATGTTTTCGTCGGTGGCGCCGGGCAGCGTGCCCCACACGCTCGTGCTCTTCAGGTTGGGCACGAACTTGGTCTGCGACTTGATGCGCAGCTTGACCGGCTTGCCGCTGCCGATCAACTCGCGCAGCGCGAGCGCCATCCTGGTAGCCCATGTTGACGCCGGGCAGCGTGCACGCCCGCACCCATCGGACCCCACGGCGTCATGTTGCCGCTGTTGCCGTAGATGATCACCAGCGCCGCGGCGCCCTTGTCCTGGCGCGCGCTTGGACGCGCGCCATCCACGACGGCGTCTGCGAGCCGGCGGCTTCGCCGATTTCGTTCGAGATGACCACGGCCTTGCCGCGAACGTCGCGGCCCAGGAAATCGGCGGCCGATCCGAGGCTCGACCCAGACCGGCTCGAGATCGAGGCCGGCCGGCGGCAGCGAGCCGGATCCCAGTCGCCGGCCGCACCGTCGCCAGCTTCGGCTGCGCCACGCCGTCGGCGATCAGGACGCTGAAGCTCGCATGACACCGGAAACCACTGCGGCGGAAGATCGAACGGCTGGCGGCGGATGTCCTTCAGGCCGAGCGCGCGGAACTTCGCCTCCACCCATTCGTTGGTCCACGTCTCCGACTGCGTGCCCGGGATGCGTCCCCACATGATGTCGCCGGCGTCACGGCTTCGATAGGAGATGGCGACGATCTCCTTGATCGATCTCCTTGATGTGCAGGCCGTCGATGTCCGCGTAGCCGCGCCTCAGGCATCCGGCAGCGAGCATGCGGATGTAGAGCATCGTCCGGATAGACCGGCGCCCGCGATATCTCGAGGCTGCCTACCGTCGCCAGTCCAGGCACCATGCCGAACACGACTGCACCCACCAGCACCGTCGCCGCGACGATCAGATCCGCCGTGTTCCGAGCGCGTTCATCACCGGTCACTCCGCCTGATCAGCGTGGAAAGACCGCAGAGCTCGCTCGGGCTCTGCGTGACCAGGTCACCGCTAGAACTTGAACTCGAGTGCCGACGCGTCCGATCATCGGCGGGATCACCGTGCTGACGAAGCCGAACTCCCGCGACGTGCCGACCGCGCCGTACTGATAGTTGACCGAGGTCGCGGCCGCCGTGTTGGTGAGGGTTGAACAACTCCATCGTGGCGGCGAACCTCCGGCTGCCCGCCACCGAGAAGGTCTTGGCGGCTCTGAGGTCGAGCACGCTCAGGCCAGGATTGCGCCGCGTGCCGAAGTCTTCGAGCGGCATGGTCACGGTGCCCAACTGCGGCACGCCGGTAATCTGATCGGTCGCATACGCCGCCGTGCCGGCCAGGTAGCGATAGTTCACGCCCAGGCTGATCTCGCGGGGCAAGTCGTAGGTGAAGTGCGCCTTGACCGAGTAGTCCCACGTCTCGTCGAGCGGAAATGCCGTCTGATAGGGCGCCGTCGGCGACGCGGCTGATTGACTGGCGGCAAACACGCCGGTCGTGCTGAGCCACTTGTGGTTCTTCGTCATGCTCAGCGCGCGCCGAGCGCGCTCCAGTTGTGCGACTTGCGCTTGGTGAGCGTGAATTCGTAGGTTGTTGAAGATATCCGGCTTGTCCGTCCGGTTGACGAACATGGTCTTGTTGCCCAGGTCGCTCCGCAGCGACGCGGGGTAGGTCAGGATCGTCAGCGGCTGTACCGCCGTTGACCGGGTCGGTCGCCGGGGTACCTGGTGTTGAACGGCACGGTGTAGGTGTTCGATCCCCGGTTCGGGAAGGTCTGATCGAACATCTGCTCTTCCTGGTTGTAGACGTAGAGCGCCCGAACCGCCACGTTCGACACCGACTTCGCGCTCGAACCCGAGCGTCGCCGTCTGGAAATACGGCATCTTCAGATCGGGGTTGATCACGCCGGTGATGCCGCCAGTGGTGCTGAGATAGTTCGGCGAGCCCACGCCCTTCAGGCCGGCCAGGAACGCGTCCGACGCCGATGCAGGGCGAGAACGCGTCTTGACGCACGCCGAGTTCGCCGCCTTCCACGTGTAGGTGTTCGTGAAGAGCGCCGCCGGATTGAAGTTCAGATCGAAGGTGCCCAGCTGGTCGAGGCTGTACTGGCCGTAGGACGCCCTGATGACGGTCTTGCCGTCGCCGGACAGGTCGTAGGCCGCGCCGATTCGCGGCACCACCCGGTTCCACGTGTACACGCTCAGCGGACGGGAACGATCCGCCGGCGGAGAACTGGACCAGCCGGCTGATCTCTGCGGATCGTTGTAACCGCGGTACCGGTCGAACCGCACCCCGGGGCTGAGCGTCAGCCGGTTGTCGAGCGCGCCACGTGTCCTGACATACAGGCCGAAGGCGTTCTCCTTCTTCCCGCGACGCTGCAGCGGGAAGTTGTAGGTGAGGACCTGATACGGCGTGATGACGCCGCTGATCGTCTGGACCTGCAGCTGGTAGTTCCCGGACGGGCGGCTCGGATTCTCCTTGACGTCGGACTGCGGGAAGAACGCCAGGTAGCCGGTCTGGAGCGAGTGTTTGCCCGCTGGGCACATACGTCACGCTGCCCGAGGACTGCAGCGCGGTATAGTGGTTGCCGACGTCGCCCGAGCCGACGTTCGCTGATGGCGCCCGGTCGAAATGCCCGTCGTCTGGTTGAACGTCCACGGGTTGCCCGGCCACGTTCATGCCCTTCCTGATTGGGATACTCGTAGAGGTTGCCAGTAGTGGCCGCCGAGCACATCGATCATCGAGGTTCGGAACTCGGTGTCCAGAGGACCTCGCCCTTGGCGGTCCGGAAGTGGTCGGTGAAGTTGTAGGTCGATGGATAGGCCAGCGTGGGGCTGCCGTTTCTCTGTGGCTCGACCTTCGACGCGTCCTCGAAGAAGCCCGATCGAGCCTTGATGTTCTTCGACGCTTGATACGTCGCCTTGCCGACGTGATTGTCCTGGATGCATCAGGCTGATGCCGGCGTTGCCGTCCGGGCCGATGTAGCCGATGACCGCCGGTGTTCTTCCTCTGGAAGTGAGAGGCCCAGTAGAACCACAGCTTGTCGCTGAACGATCTTGCCGCCGAAGTCACCGAAGAAATCGGTGAAGCTCCTTGAAGCCGGTTGACGCTCGTTGCCGCCGGGAAACGAGTCCGGCAAGATTCGTGGCCTGGAACCCCGACCACTGACGCATGAGGCGAGCCGTCGCCGTGGTAGTCGTTGCCGCCCGTCTTGATGACGGCAATCATCACCGTTCCGGGAGGTCCGTGAATCGGCATCGGCAGCCGGTCGACACGACTTTCAGCTCGGTCAAGCGAGTCGTAGTCGACGAAGTCGCCCGGGCGACGAGCCGCCGTTCTGCGAGTTGGCCTGCAGCACGTTGATGCCGTCGACGAGCGGCACCATGTTGCCGCGTGAAGCCGTAGGCGCCCATCGCCTGCTGGTTGGCCGAGTTGGCTGCCGCCGACGTCGGGCGTATTCGTCGGCCGGACGCCCGGGGCCAGGTAGACCGCCTGCGAAGATGCTGCGGCTCGTCGGCACGCGCTGTCGAGGTTCGAGCTCGCGTGAAGGTGTTGCTGACGACCGAGGTCGAGACGTCGACAATCGGCGATTGTCCGGTGACTTCGACCATCTGCTCGACCGCGCCAGAGCTTCAGCATCACGTCGACTCGGCGTTGAAGCCGACCGCCAGCGTGAACCCGCTGCGCACATGTCGGTCCGGAAGCCGGAGATCGAGTATTCGATGCGGTAGACACCGGCGGGCAGATTGACTGACGCCGATAGGCTCCCTGGCCGTCCGGTTACCGTGCTCTGGGCCTCCCTGAGAGCGACGGGCCGAGACGCTCGATGGTGACACCGGGCAGCGCCGCCGCCGCTTTCATCGGTGATGGTCCCGAAGACGGCGCCGTTCACCGCCGTCTCCTGCGCGCGCGACAGGCGCCGCCGGCGCCGATGCGAGCATCACGCTCAATCAGCGCCGCCGACGGCCTAAAGACCGAACACACGAAACGACATCGGACTGCATGTGTGCCTCCCACCAATACAGCCCGGTCATCAGTCGAATGGTCATCAAGGTTTGTGCTTCGCCACCTCTCGAGACAGCCGGTTCGCCTGGTCGATGATCGCTGGGCGAACGCGCGGGCGGACGCTTCCAGGCCCGGCGTCGGCACGACGGCGGAGGTGTCTGCCGATGTGTGGTAGTAGGTCGACGCGTCGTTGAACATGAACGACGGCGCGTCGTTTCGGATCGGCGCGAGCGCGCCACCCGCGTTGGCGTCCGGTTCGGCGTACGGTCGTCACGCCAAACGCGTCGAACGACTGCACCAGTAGCTTCTCCAGCGGCGGGGCTGCCGTAGACGGCCTCACCGCTTCGCGCCGACCATGTTCGAGCGCCGGCAGATACGGGCCCTGGAGGTAGACCTCCATGGTCGACGTGTGCTCGATGTTGAGGATCGAGCGCGGTCCTGGCGAACACGGTCGCGCGCTGGTCGTGCATCCAGCGGGCGGCAGGCGTCGCCCGCGTGATGCGCCGGCGTGGCCGCGAACCGCAGCGTCCGCCGGCGGCTCGCCGCCGGCTGCTTCATGCGTGGCACTCGACGAGCGCCAGCATGCGTCGCCATGCCCCGAAAGCGTTGTCGGTGGCGCCCTCGAAGTAGCCGTCGTGGTGCGCGATGATGACGATGTCCTTCGTCGGAGGTGCCCCGGACTGTGGCCCACACCGTCGCCGACTCCAGACCCGCTGTCCGTCTTCACGTCCAGATCCAGCCGGACCTTCGGCGGCGCGCCCGGGTTCCGGCGCGGTCGGCGAGATCCGCGAGATGGGCCCCATCCTCCTGACCGGAGCGAGAACGCGGGCACTGTCGTCGGATCGCGCATGAGTGCTCGTCAGGTTACCGGGCAGCCCGAGCACGCACCAGCATGGCTGCGGCGCCCTCGCGCCTGCGCTCGCTCGAGGCGCGCCGAACCACTCCGGCCGAATGATCGCGGACTCCGGGCGCGGGCGTGCTGAAGATCAGCACGGCCTTGCCGCGGACGTTGCGGCCGGCAAAGTCGGCGGCGCGGCCGAGGCCGACGTAGCCGCGACGTCGAGCTCGACGCCACCGGACGCCGTTCCCGGAGAATTCGTGAACGGAAACGCGCTGCTGAACACGTGCGCCGCCGTGACTCTGCGCGGCGCTGCTCACGGTCCACTTCACCGGATGCCATTGCGGCGGCAGCGGGAACGACTGCTCGCTGACGTCGGTCGCGCCGAGCTGCCGAAAGCGATCGCCGATCCACTTGCGGGTGGCGGCATCGGCATGGACTGCCGGCGATACGTCCCCAGTGACTGGGCGCCGCTGTCCCGGCTGCGCCGCGAGATCGCGGTGATCGCGTCGACGTCCTGTTTGATGCGCGGCGCCGTCGAACGACGCGTACGCGCGTCTCCGCCTGCCGGCAGCGGCCACCGCGGGAACGACTTTTCGAGGTCGTACAGCTGCCGGAACGGGACGAGGTAGCTCGCGAGATTGGCCGGAATCGGGCGCGGACCGTCCTGCGCGTCCGTCCGATGGACCGTACACCACCGTGACGATCGCGATCAACGCGCAGCGAGCCCGCGACGACGGTCGATCGAGTCATGACGTGGCTCGCATTCTCAAGCTCCCGTGAAATCGCGGCGGCTCGCCGCTGAAAGAACGCCTGCAGTCCCTCGCGCATGTCCTGGCTGCGGCTGATCGCCACGCGCTCGGCATCGAAGCGCTCGATATCGCGCCGGACTGAAACGTCGACCCGAGCGCGGCCAGCATCGCCTTCATCGCGCGCAGCGACAGCGGCGCGTTGCCCGCGATCCGCCGCACGATCGCTTCGGTCTGCGCTTCGAGCTGATCCGCGTCCACGAGGCGGGTCAGCAGCCCGATGCGCTCCGCGCGAACGCCGTCAATCGCGTCGCCGGTCAGCAGCATGTCGGCGGCTGCCGTCTTCCCGGCGACGGCGACCAGCCGTTCGGCCGGCTCGCACGGCACCACCAGACCGAGCTTCGCCAGCGGCATGATGAACGTCGGCCGCGGGCGAACCGATCCGAACGTCGCAGTGCAATGCGAGCTCGCAGCCGCCGGCGACGCCGGCGCCTTGCACCATCGCGACGCGTCGGGTTCCGGTGCGATCCGAGGCGCTCGAAGACTTCCGGCAGCAGCTCGTAGTCGAACGACCCGCGCTGCTTCGCGCACGGCCTGCATGTCGGCGAGATCGACGCCGGCGCAAAAAGATGACCCGCGGGCCGACAGCACCACCACGCGAATCGCATCCTCGCGGCCAAACTCCGTCGAGCGCCGCGAGGATCGCGGTCATCATCGCGTGCGTCAGCGCGTTGCGCTTGTCGGGCCGGTTGAGCACGATGCGGCCGACGCCGTCGCCAGCCGATGTCAGCACGTGCGCGTCGACGCCTGGCGTCGTCACGCGGGGACGCTCTCGCTCTGTGATCGCGGTCGATTTCGCTATCTGTGTGCCCCGAGCGACTGCAGCACCGCGCTGGTGTGCTGGCTCAAGCCGCGGGGGCACTACTGGTGCTGACGGGCTGACGCCGGACATCTTGATCGGGTTGCCGAGCACGCGGAAATCACCGTGCCCCGGCACATCGAGATGCAGCAGCATGTCGCGCGCCGCAACTTGCGGATCCGCCATCGCCTCGGCCACCGATCGAACGCGACCGCACGGGACCGACTGCTGCTCCAGGCGGTCCACCAGGGCCGCGACGGTCAGCGAGGCGAAATGCGGCTTCCAGCTTCTGTTTGAGCAGATGCCGCTCGGCGGACACGGTCCGCGTTAGTGCGGAATCGCGGATCCGCCGCCAGATCGTCACGTCCGATCGCCTCACAGAGACTCCGCCACAACCTGTCGTTTCCCGCGCAGATCATGATCAGACCGTCCTGAGCCTGAAACACTTCGTACGGCGCAATCGAGGCGTGCGCGTTGCCGAGGCGCTGCGGATCGAGGCCGGTCGCCTCGAAGATCCCAACCGGCATCGTCAGCGTCGACAGCATCGAATCGAACAGCGCGATGTCGATGTGCTGGCCGGTTCCGGTGCGCACGCGGTCGAGGAGCGCGAGCAGGAATCCCCTGATTGGCATACAGGCCCGCGAGGAAGTCGGTCACGGCGATGCCGCTCCGGGTCGGCGCCCCATCAGGGAAACCGGTAATCGCCATCAGCCCGCACTCGGCCTGGATCACCGGGTCGTAACCTGACAGATGCGAGCGGGGACCGGTGTGGCCGTAGCCGGTGATCGAGCAATACACCAGCCTGGAGTTGATCGCGCTGACCGCCTCGACACCGAATCCGATTCGCGCGAGGCTGCCGGGTTTGAAATTCTCGATGAGCACATCCGCGCGTGCAATCAGACGCGTGAGCGCGTCGTGTCCGCCTGGTGTCTTGAGGTCGAGCGCAACGCTCTTCTTGTTGCGATTCAGGCCGAGAAAGTAGCTGCTCCAGCCGTCGACGATCGGAGGAAACCCACGGACGTCATCGCCGCCTCGGGGATCCTCGATCTTGATCACCTCGGCGCCCATGTCCGCGAGGAGCATCGTGCAGTACGGGCCTGCGAGAACGCGCGTCAGGTCGATGACCGTAATTCCGGTGAGCGGTCCCATACGGTTTCAGTGGCACCTTTGCGCTGCCGCGCGAAATGACAGCCAGTTGTCCGGTTCGGCGCCATTCTAGGCCCGCGTCCGGAGACATTTTTGTCGCAGTTTGTCGCAAATGTAACGGTCACCAGAAGCCAAGCAGCTTCCACCAGGCGAAGCCGACGGTCAGCCAAACCAAAAGATTGGCGATCGAGGCGACCAGCCCTACTCGCCACCAGTCCTTGACGCTGACATACCCGTTGATGAACATCGGTGCGGTGGTCGTCCCGTAGTGGGTCAACCCTGCGGGAAGGGCCGCGAGGCAGGCGAACGCGTACACGGCCAGCTTCGGCGGCGCACCCAGGCCGATCACCAGCGACACGAACGGAGCGAACATCGCCAGCACGTGGACGGTGACCGTCGCAAACGCGTAGTGCGAGTAGAAGTAGATCACCAGCGTCACGATGAGAACGGCGAACCATGGCAGCGCGGTGAGCGACGATCCAACCCACGTCGTGAACGCCGCCGGCACGCCGGTGGTGTTCAGCATTTCACCCAGCGTCAACAGCCCGCCGTACCACACGAACACATCCCATGCGGCTCGATCCTGCAGCACCTCTTCCCACGTCAGCACGTTGGCCACCAGCAGCGCACCAATGCCTGCGAGCGTCACGACGGTGACGTTCACTTTCGTCCACGCGGAGGTCATCCAGAGCAGGCACACCGCGCCGAAGACGACCATCAGAATCCGCTCGTCAGCAGACAGACGCCCGAGGCGATGAAGTTCCTGTCGCGCGAACTGGGGTGCAGCGGGCGTCGATTTGATTTGCGGAGGCAGCACGCGATACACGACGTACGGAATCAACAGACACGAAATCGCTCCAGGCACGACGGCGGCGAAGAACCAGCTCGACCAGGAGACGGTCACACCGGCAATCTTTGACGCAAGGCCGGCAGCCAGCAGGTTGCCAGCCTGTCCGGTCAGGAACATCGCGCACGCGACCACGCTCGCTTGATAGAGCGCAGCCATCAGAAATCCACCAAGGCGGCCTGACGTCTCGCCGGGGCGGGAGTCGTAGCAGCTCGGCGGCGCTTCGCGCGATCGGCAGGATGATGCCGCCGGATCTCGCGGAGATCGACGGGATACCGCCCGCGAGTGTGACGTCGGTGAGCACGAGGGAATACACGAACCTGAGCGAGGTCCCGCCAAAACCGCCGGACGAACAACAGCGCGACGCGGCGCGAGAGCCCGGTATCGGTGAGCGCGCGCGCCATCAGCATCGCGCCGAGCAGCAGCCATTCCGACGGCTCGCCGAATCCGGACAGCGCGCGATCGACGCCGAGCCCGCCGACGACGATCGCCGCGATGACGCCGATCAGCACACCATCGCGGCGGCGGGCAGCGGCTGAAGGATCAACCCGGCCAGAGTCGCGACGAATACGCCAAACTGTCGCCAGCCCGCCGCCGGTCACCGATGGCGCCCGTGGGCACAGGCACCACCGCGGCATACACCGCGACAATGCAAACAAGGCTCCTCGTGCGCGCCGACAGCTGAGGCCATCTCCCGTGCGCGTTGCTCGACTCGACGAATGCGATCCGATCCGCTGGAGTGGACATGATCCTCGCCCGGGTCAAGCCGCACATCATGCGCGCGACCGTGCGCGGCGATTGTGTCATCCGGCGGAACGAGCGACGCTGGTTCTGAACGCAGTCGCGACAACTTGCGACAAGCGCGACGATCGCGCTTTACGGCTGCTGCGGTTCTACTGGCGGGGACCGTTCGCATTTGATACCCGTCGCCGTGAACGGTGACAACGAAGCGCGGGTGGCGGGGATCCTCTTCGATTTTCTTGCGGAGGCGCGCGATCGCGTGATCGACCGATCGCGTGTTGGGCGTGTCCGGGTAGCCCCAGATCTCGCGCAGTAACTCGTCTCCGAAAGACCACGCGGTCCGATCGTTCGGCAAGGTAGTGCAGCAGATCGAATTCGCGTCGCGTGAGACGGAGCACCCGGGCTCCGTCGGTCGCACGCAACGCCACGAAATCGATCAACACCGTGCCGAGTGTCAGCTGGTCCACCATCCGACCGGACGCGGCGGATCACCGCGCGGATCCGCGCCAGCAGTTCGTCGACGTCAAACGGCTTGGTGACGTAGTCGTCAGCGCCGGCGCCGAGTCCCGCACCTTGTGTCGGCCTTCTGTCCGCGGGCAGTCAGGATGATCACCCCGGCCCGACCGTTCCGCCGGAGGATCTGACAGAGATCGAAGCCGCTCCGTCCCGGCAGCGTGAGATCCAGCAGCGACCAGATCCGGCATGAACTCGCCGCCGCGCGCGACCGCGCGATCGCCGTGCGCCGACCAGGCTCACGTCGAATCCTTCGAAGACGAGTGATGTCGCTGACCACTTGTGCCAGCGCCTCGTCATCTTCCACGACGAGGACGCGCTTCTTCATGCCACACCCTCTGCCGCACACAGGCTGACGACGACCGTGGTGCCCTTGCCTTCGACGCTCTGGATCTGGAGCGCGCCCTCATGATCGTCGACGATCTTCTTGACGATCGCCAGGCCGAGGCCGTTGCCGCCCGGCGGCGCGCCCGACCCTCGAAAGAAGCGCCGCGTCACCTGGTCGAGCTCCTGGCCAGAATGCCGGCGCCCTTTGTCGCTGACGGTCACCACCACCATCGGGGCTTCGTATCTCGCGGTCACGACAATCGATCGCGTCGCCGACGGAATATTTGATCGCGTTGTCCAGCACGTTGTCGAGGCGAGCAGGTGCAGCGCGAGACGGTCGCCGCGCACCGCTGGAACGTCCGGGGGATCGCCACCGTAACCTCGGAAGCCTTCTCTGAGATCACCGTCGCGAGATCGCGCAGGACATCGTCGACGACTTCGGCGATCGAGAGGCTGTCGAACGAATAGACATCGGCGACATCCGTGATGCGAGAGAACGCCAGCACGTTGTCGACCAGGCGCCCCAGACGTTTGGCTTCGTTGGTCACCAGCTGCCCGTAGCGCGGCACCACCGAGGGCCCGGCGATGCGGCCGGTCGTCAGCGAGTCGCCAATCGCCCGAATCGTCTGCGATCGGCGTCTTCGAGCTCATGTGGTCACCGAGGCGACGAACTCGGAGCGGACCTGCGCCAGCGTGGCGCTGGCGTGAGCCGCGCGCGCGGCCATCGAGAAGCCGACGATCAGCGCCAGTGCCGGCGGCCGAGGCGAGGCGTCAGCGTCGGTGACGGCCGCGCGGTTCTGCGGTCCGCAACCCCGGATCCTGCGCGGCGGAGACCTCGACGGTGAGCGTGTCTCGCACCAGATCCTTCGGCGGATCGACCGCCACCAGCTGCGGGTCTGAAGAAGAACAGCGGCAGCGCACGGCGCCTGCGAGGGCCCCCATCCGTTCGCGAGCGGGCCGCCGACGATGGCACGTGACCGCTGCCGTCGAACAATGCTGACGCCGAAATTGCTGCGCGTCTCACCCATCTCGCGAGACCTGGTCCGCGACATCTTGAAAGTAGTGCGAGCGGGCCCAGGTGAGATCGGCCATGAATCCAAACACGGCGTTGCGCTGCGAACGATAGCGCGTCCTGATAGGTAATCCGTGCCACGACCTGGGCATACGGCGTGTCGCCGATGCCGACGTCGAACACCGAGAACCGCCGCCCGGCGAAGACGTCCGGTCGAATGCGCTCGGCGATTCGCCGCTCGACCGCAACGTTCGTCACGACGACGACCGGAAACGGGAATGACGCTCGTCCATCCTGAATCCATGACGGCGGACGGGCGGTCCTGACAAAAATCGGATCGCATCCGGATCCGCCTTCCCGCTCACGAAGAACGTCTCGGCGTAGGGATATCTGGCGAAGGCACCCGCCACGCAGATCGGTGAAGTCGCTATCCCATGTCACCGTCTCGCCGGGCGTCGCCTGCATCAGAATCGTGTCCTGAACACCGCGCATGTCAGCGCGCGAACGCGAGCGTCAGCAACTTCGGCGCGCTCGGCCGCACGGCCTTCGGCGAGCAGCGTCGCGCTGCTTCGCCAGCCGCGAATCGGGCCGAACCCGATCAGCACCAGGATCGTCGCCAGCGCCGCGGCGCCGAGGAACCAGGCGACCGCCGCCTCCTTGGCGCGCTGTCCGGATCGCACGCTCATCGAAAGAGCTCGCGCTCGCGAAAGTATCGCGCCGCCCCCTGATGGAGCGGGATCGGCGTGGCGGGAGCGGAATCCAGATTCATGAGCCGCAACGAGTCTGCCGCCGGAAGCGCCGCCAGGATGTCGAAGAACTGCCTGGTCAGCTCGCATGCCGTCTGCTCTTCCAGATCGGCTCGACACACCATCAGCGCATCGGTCCCAATCGTGTATTACTGGACTCGGGCTGATTCGCATAGGTGCCGGCGGGAATTCGTGCGAGCTGGAAAACGGGTACATTCGCGTCGAAGCTCGTTGACCGGAGGACCGTCGATCGATCACGAGGTGCGCGCCTGCGGCGATGGCCTCCCGCACGTTCTGGGCCGGATAGGTGGCATTCAGGAACATCGCGTCGACCTTGCCAATGCGCAGGAGATTCGTCCCCTCCTTGAACGGCAGCGCCACGGTGCGCACCGCCCCGGATGGGACGCCGAAGGCCCGCAGGACGAGGGCGACCGTGAACGGTAATGCCGCTGCCGGTGGGTCCGACCACAACCGACCGCCCCTTGAGATCGGGGCGACGGCACGAATCGGCGCGTCGTTCGCGCGTGACCACGAGCTGCAATGGCGTCAATTGCAGCACCGACAGACCGCGGATGCGGTCGTAACGGGTCGAGCGGTCTCCCAAACCGCCCCGCAAACGCGAGGTAGGCGACATCGGCCAGGGTAAAACCGATATCGGCATAGTCCTGCCCGGATCGCTTCGACTGTGCTCACCGAACCTGCGTGCCTTCGATCACGTCGACCCTGCTCGTGGGTGGGTCTTCACATACGAATCGGCGATGACGTGTCCAAGGCCGTCGTAGCCGCTGCCAATCAAACCGGTCATCAGCCGAATCCTGCGGCCCGCAGGCGCGCTGGGTTCCGGTGCGGCGCACGAACCGGCGGACCACGCCGATCGTAACGGACCGCAGCGGCGCGAATCACACAACGAAGACAGTCTCGCCCCATGCGACGGGCTGACGATACACGATTCAGACGGCTGCATCGACCCGCGTCAAGGAGACGTGTCGTCGACAGCCGACGACCGAACGGCGTCCGGAACGTGGCGGTCTCGTGCGATCGCCCGTCAGACGCTATGGTGCAGCGGTCGTCTCGCGTTCGGCCGTGGCGAGATCGACTGAGTGATCGCGCACAGTACGCCGGCGTGAACCCTCGCAGCCCGACCCCAGGCGTCTCCGGCGGCCAGAACGTACGCCGGGCTCTCCTGCCAGGCGCCGAACGCCTCGCGACAGGCCGCCGCATCGCCGCCGATGCCTTCCTCGAAGATGGTGAAATTCGACGCCGACGTCGACGAGCTGCAAGGTGGGCCGCGAAGCACACGATCCCGTTCGGGTTGTGGGGCGACACCGGGAATGAAGTGCGTTCTCGGCCATCGAGCAGGCCTTGCGGAATTCGGTGATGCCGCCGATGCGCGCCGCGTCCGGCTGGTAGAGGCGAATCGCGCCCCGCTCGAGATAGTCGCGCGCCTCGAGCCGCGACTTCAACCGCTCGCCCGCCGCGATCGGAATGCTGGTCGACCGCTGGACTTCGAGCATCGCGTCGACGTCCTCCGGCGGCACCGGCTCCTCGAGGAACATCGGGTTGAATGTCCTCGATGGCCTTGGCAATCCGCACCGCCGATCCGACGTTGAACTTCGCGTGGGCCTCGATGCACATTTCGAAATCGGGCCGCGCTTCCCGCACCGCGCCGCACCTCGCGTGCACGTCGTTGATCGTCTTGAGCGTCGCCTGCCGCGGCAGGTTGTAGTCGGTGCCGACCAGGTTGATCTCGTCGGCGGGCGTGACGAACGGATCCCACTTTGCCGGCCACGCGCCCCTGCGCGACTCAGCTCCTTCGGTGCGCTTGCCGTACGCGTCGGGCGTCCGCGGCAGCCGCCCGAACGGGCTGCTCAGATATTTCTTCGAGCTTGTCGTTGAGCTTGCCGCCGAGCAGCCGGTAGACCGGCACGTCGAGCTTCTGACCGACGATGTCCCACAGGGCGATGTCGATCGCCGAAATCGCCGACTGCACGCTGCTGCCGTGCATGGCGTTGCGCCCGCGATAGATCGTGTACCAGATCTTCTCGATGTCCCACGCGCTCTGGCCGATGACCTGCGGCCTGACCATCTCGATTTCGGTCGCGATGGTCGCCACCTTCGGGAAGTTCGTCCCTTCGCCCCAGCCGACGATGCCTTCGTCGGTCTCGACGCGGCAGACCAGGCAGTAGTTCCCGCTCAGGCTGTCCCTTGTCGTCGCGCCGGAAGCGCATGATCATCGGCTCGACCTTGACGATCTTGAGCTGCCCTTTCTCCTGCGGCCGCGCCTGATTCAGGAGCGAGTTCGTGTCCGTCCCCGGTCCAGCGCGCTGACGGCGCTGTTGCCGCGACCGACCTTGACCGCAGCGCCGGCGCCGAAGAACCCCGTCGCCAGCGTCGCGAGGAAACTCCGCCGGCTGTCGGTCATCTGACATGGCGCGCTCGCGCATGTCGTATCTCCTCGATCCGCGATCGACGCCGTCATGGCCGCGGGCCGTAATGCGGCGGCGCCTGGCCGGATTCGAGGCGCGCCGAGATCGGGCGCCCGGCCGGTGAAGCCGTCCGTGACGTTGGGCAGCGCCACGCCGCGGTCGATCGCCGCGGCGCCCGGCCTTGAGGCTGAAATCGAAGTCTGTCCGCCTTGTAGAGCTTCTGCACGTTGCGCAGATCCTTGGCGTCGAGCTTGAGCACGTTGACGAAGACGTCGTAGTCGCAGGATCACGCTGTGCTCGTCCTGGTGCGTCGCCGCGGGCGTATTCGGCGAGCGTCGCAAACCGCCGCACTTCCAACGCAGAACGGGTCGGCTCGCCGGCGCGCCTCCGCCGCCCCGCCCCGCTCCTCGCCGCCCTCCGCCCTCGCCGCCGTCACCGCCCCCACGCAGCAGGTCGCGGTAGTCCGCCACGGACGTTCCACGGCGGCGACGTCCACTGAAACGAGACGTCGGCGCCTGGATTGACCCGGAAGCCGTTGTAGTCGGAGCGAGCTGTAGTTGGTGATTCGTATTCACGCTGAAAACGGCCGGCGCGGAGTTCTCGCCGAGGATCAGGTTGTTCCGCCAATGCGCGTTCGCCGAACTGCCGGCGGCGCGTCTCGGTCAGGATCGTGTTGTTGTAGAAGATCACGCCGGCCGCGCCGCTCGTCATCCGCGTCGAGCCGCTCGGCGCGTGGTAGGCGATGTTTCGTGATCCAGTAGATCGGGCCGCCGACCCCGGGCTGATTGCACATCGGGTGCGAGGCCGAGTTCATCATCAGGTTCCGCATGACGCGGACGTTGTGCAGGCCGCCATCGATCTCGAAGGCGTTGTCGTGAAAGTTCGTCATGTAGTTGTTGTAGAAGTCGATCGCGACCGGCCGCCGATCCCAGTATTCCTTCGGCGGATAGTGCGGGCCGTCGGCGGCGCTCGAGCCGTCCGGGTTGCCGTAGGTCTCGACGTCGATGCCGTCGTGGAAGTTGGCGACGTAGTTGTAGGCGACGACGTGCCCGGGGCCGTAGATCTTGACGGCGACATACGAGCGCCATGGTCGGCGGGAACTTCTGGTTGTCGACGCCGTCGAACTGCGCCCAGTAGCTCCCGCTCCAACCGATCAGGTGATCGGGATCGTCCCGGCCGATGAACGTAGTTGTCGGCGATGTAGAAGTCGCTCGAGCCTGAATAGTTCGAGAAGACGCCGAGGCCCACGTTCTCGAAGCGGCAGTTCTTGACGGTCAGCCCCTTCGATCCGCCGATGAACTGCGTGCCGGCCCAGATCGCGATGTCCGTGTTCCGGATCGTCACGCCTTCGATGTAGTTGTAGTTGCCCGCCCTTGACGTTGAAGAGGTTGAAGTTGCCGTTGCCGTCGAAGATCACCTCGCCGTCGCCGGCGCCCTTGATGACGATCGGCTTGTTCGGCGGTGCCGCTGGCGGTCAGGTAGTAGGTGCCCTCATACGGAGTCGTCATGTTGACCGAGCGATCCGGCCCGTAGCATTCGGCGTGGTAGCTTGTACAGCCCGGCGTGCACCAGGATGGTGTCGCCCGGCCCGACCCGCGGCCGCGCGGTCGTCGTCGTATCGCCGCCGCCGCAGTAGGTCTTGTAGGCGCACATCACGCCCTCGAAGGCCGGCTCGAGCTTCGTGCCTTTGTAGGTCGGCGGATAGACGTGGTAGACCTTGCCCGCCGGCATACGGCTTCGGTTCCGGACGGGTGCGCACGGTCACGGTCTTGCGTGCGCGGTCTTCGCGCCTGCCCAGCGATGCCGTCGGGATCGGACATCACGAAGCGCGCCTCGTACGCCGTGTCCGGCTCGAGATCCAGGATGCTGCCGGCGAACATGTTCGGCGAGACGACGTCCCACGAGCCCTGCTGGTAGATGCGCTCGCCCTGCAGACGCAACAGCGGCATGCCGCTGTTTCCACTGGGCGTCGCCCTGCTTGCGGTACGACACCTCGACCTGCGCGTTGCGGTTGTCGTCGCCCTGGATGACCCATTCGAAGCCGAGATTGATCAGCGTCGGATGGTCGATCGACGAACTCGCCCGGCTTGACTCGTGACTCACCGGTCGCGGCGAAGGCCCGATCCCACGCGAGCTCCGTCAGGACGATCAGCAGGGCAAGCCAGATCGCCGTCGACGTCCGTGTCTCCATGGCAGCGGCCTTTCGTTGAACGGCGGCGACAGTGGTTAACACAGGAAAACTTCGCGGCAGCGGCCTCAGCCGTCAGACGCGTGGCTGGACGCTAAATTCGAAACAACTTGGCGACAACTTCCTTGTTGTCGTGCGGCACCAGACTGCCCGTTAGGATGGCCCGATTTTGAACTCGAGGAGGCCTCTCATGAGCAATCGACCATTGGTTGGCGAGCGCCCGGATGGTTCTGATGCCGGTTTGCTTCGTGTTCGTTTTCTTATGCCTGGCGTGGTCGTCTGTCCTGTCGGCGCAGGATCTCCGACTCCTCGATCCCAACGGCTACGTCCGTGATGATGCCTACCCCAGACCGCCGAGTGCCCGCCGCGGATCGAGAAATGCTGAAGATCGACGGCCTCAAGATGAAAGAGACCTTGAAAGAGGTCGTGGCGATCTCGCTCAAAGAGCCGTGACGACGGGCAACAAGTACTGGGGCCGGATCGCCGGCACCAGCTACGAGGCGATGGTGCACGACTGGGCCGAAGCGAAGTTCAAGAAATACGGCCTCGAGGACATCCATCGCCAGCCGTTCACGCTGCCGACGCAGTGGTTTCCCGACCGACTGGGACTACACCTTCACCGCCGGCGGGCAAGTCCTACACCTTCAAGTCGGTGAACCCGTCGCTCGGCTCACCGGCCACGCCGCCGGCGGCACTGGATCTCGATGTCGTGTGGGTGGGCACCGGCACCGCCGCGGACTTCGCGGGCCGCGACGTCAAGGGCAAGGCGGTGCTCATCCACTCGATTCCCGCGCCGGGCTCGATGGGCCACTCGGCCGCCTACGAGCGCGCGCCATGGCGCGCGCCTTCGACAAAGGCGCGGCGGCGATCGGCGTCGTCTACGGCATCTCCGGACAACTTCGCGATCTGGCAGGGGCTCGGCGGCGCCGGCGAAGGCAGTCCGGTCAGCAGCAGGGCCGATCACGACGCCCGGATTCTTCATGGGATTCCAGGACGGCAAAGTGATCCGCGATCTGATCGGCGCGGGACAGCCGGTGAAGCTGCAGATGAAGCGTCTCGGTCGAGCATGAAGGACGGGCTGACCAGCTCGAACGTGTGGGGCACGCTGCCCGGACGACCGACGAGAACATCATCATCATGGCGCACCAGGACGGCTACTACGAGGCGTCGCTCGACAACGCGTCGGGCCAGTCGGTGATGATGACCGCTGCTCGACTACTTCTCGCAGATTCCGAAGGAGCAGCGGCGCCGCGCTCGATCACGTTCGTCGCCACCGCCAGCCACCACGTCGGATCGCCGGGCACCAAGTGGATGCACGACAACCGCGCCACAGCGCTCGCGAAAACGGCGTGCTGATGATCAACTGCGAGCACGTCTCGGTCTCCGACACCAGATACTGGAACGGCACGATGCGCAAGGCCAACGTCGTGGCGCCGCGACGGTGGTGGATCAACGGCAGCGAGCGCGCTGTTCGACCGATCGCTGAAGTCGTACGCGCATCTTCGGCGTGGGGCTGATTGCCGACATGGATCCCAACGCCTCCGGCGACATGGGGATCGTGGTGGCGACGCGACCGTGCCGTCGATTCAGATCATCCGCTCGCCGGTGACCAAGCACACCGACGACGACGTGCCCGAATGGGTTCCGGCCGGCCGGCCTCGAAGCGGTCGCACGCTCATGCGCGCGGATCATCGACGAGGTGAACAAACTCGATCGCGCAAGGCTGACGCCGGCGCAGCGCACGCAGCCACCGCGGTGCGACGAGCACTCGCGAGGCGGCGTGAGCGCCACCGATCCAGGAGAGCGCTGATTGGCCGCACGTGGCCGCGTCGCTGGTTGATCGTCGGTCGCCGCGATCCTGATGGTGGCGCGCAGGAACGCTGGCGCGCGGCGCGGGCGTGGGCGCGGCGCGCCGCCGCCTGCAATCCGCTCGGAGCCAGCCGTGCGACTCGATCGGCCGGGCACGTGAACGCTGACGACGCCATGATCCACGCGCCGTTGCCGGCCGGCGCGAGGCGCAATGCGCACGACATCGACGGCAAGCGCATGAAGGCGGTCGCTCCGAGAGACCTCGTCGGCGATCTCCCGACGAGAACCGCGACTCGGCGGCGAAGTGTTCTGGGGGCCGCAACGTCGGCACCTCCGGGCACACCGAGGCGCAGGACTGGACCGAAGCGCTGCTCCGCAAGAAGCACGGCCTGCAGAACGTTCACCGCAAGTCGTTCGACCTGCGGCCCGCAGTGATGTCGCCGTCGAAGGACTGGGAGCGTGTCCTTCAGCGAGCGGCGGCAACGACGTACGCGTTCGAGTCGGCGCGGCCCGCGCAGGGCATGCCGTCCGACGCCGCCGGCGGACCTCGAGCTCGATCTCGTCTGGGCCGGCACCGGCACCGCCGCCGACTTCGTCGGCAGGACGTCAAGGGCAAGGCGGTGCTGATCCAGGACATCCCGCTGCCCGGCGACATCCGGCACTCGCGCGCAACATCGATGGCGTCGTCGCGCGCGCGTTCGAGCAAGCGGCGCGGCCGCCGTCGGCATCGATGTTCGGCATCTCCGACAACTTCGCGATCTGGCAGGGACACGGCGGCGACGGCCCGGCTTCAACGTCGGCTTCGAAGACGGCAAGATGCTTCGCGACGCTGCTCGGCGCAGGGACAGCCCGTGAAAGTGAAGCTGAAGATGACGAGCGAGATGAAGTCCGGTCTGAAGACCGCCAGCGTGCTCGGCACGCTGCCGGGCGCGCCGACCGACCGAGGACATCACGATCTTCGCGCACATGGACGGCTACTTCCAGTGCGTCGCTCGACAACGCGTCGGGCCTGGCCGTGCATGATGGGACTGCTCGAGCACTTCGCGAAGGTGCCGCAGGCGCAGCGGCGGCGCAAGCATCCGGTTCGTCGGGTTCCGCCGGCCATCACGGCGGTCCGGGCGCGCGATGGTTCCACGACAACAAGCGACACGGCGCTCGGCGAAGACCGTGCTCGCGATCAACCTCGAACACGTCGCCGTCGGTGCGCACGAAGTACTGGGGCAACAAGCTGCGCATGACGACCGGCGTCGGCGCCGATGCGGTGGTGGGTGTAGGGGCAGCAAGGACCTGATGGACGTCGACGCTCAGCGCGTTCTCAGCGCTTCAACGTCGGCATCACCGCCGACATGGATCCCGGCGCGTCCGGCGAAATGGGATCGATCGCGCGCGACGTGCCGTCGATCCAGGTGATCACGTCGCCGGAGATCAAGCACACCGAGCAGGACACGCCCGAGTGGGTGCCCTCGTCCGGGCTCGAACAGATCGCGCGCGCCTACGCGAAGATCATCGGCTCCGAAATGCGACTGAACTCGAAATGATCGCCGGCAGATCAGCACACCGGCGTCCAGTACCCAGTTCGGCCGGCGCAGGGACAGAGATGATGATCGGAGAGTGAGTGTGGACCCGATGCGCGTCGCGTACGACGAGTCATACATCTACACCCATGGTGCGCCGCGAATCGTTCATCCTGCAACATGTGGTCGATGCATTCTGCGCTCGCGCTGGGTATCGGATTAGCGCTGTTCGGCCAGCTCACCGCGGCCGCTACCGCGCCATCTTCCCTACCGGGCGAGCTCACGGCGCAGCCACGCCCGCGCCAGGCGAAGATCGTGGCGCACGATGTGGACCGATCGACCCACGACTACGGCTGTCTCCTCGGCGGTCATGCCGCCGAAGTAGTGCGCATTTCGACGACTTCGGCAAGCGAGTGGCTCTCACGCCCGAGCGCGCACTCCAGAGCGTCCTACGACTCCAGCACGCTCAGTTGCCGTGCCACGGGCGTGTCCACAGACTCGATGTTCGTGTCCCACGGAACGCGGCGCTCGAGTCCGCCGCGCTTGACCGCGCCGAGCGCGCGCGCGCATGGTCGACCAGCACCTGCCCTCACCCGGGCCATCAGCGCGAGAAAGTGGGCGCGGTCGACGAACTACAGGTTGCGCATCTGCGAACGCTTTGATGAACGCTTCGTTGACCAGGGCCGTCGGCTGAAGCGTATGCCCTGCCGTTGGCGCCGCATGAAGGACCGGCACGGCGCAACTCGCCATAAACATGCGGCATCAACTCGTCGAGAGCCAGGGTCCCCGTCGCGCAACTTCTGGAACAACAACGATCTGTGATGTCATGACCGGCCGGGTGGGTGCCGACATTATAAGGGTCGCGCCCGACCGGAGGCTCGCGCATCGAGAAGCGAGGCGTCAGCGGATCCCGACACGATGGCGCTCTTTCGCGAAGTGGCTGACCGATCGCCGTCGGAGCGGCGAAGACTACTACGAGCAACGGCAGGTGCCTGCCGCTGTTCGCGAGGACGTGGAATCCCTGCTGCGATTCGACAGGCCATCCAGCGACTCAGCTGAAGGAACACATCGCCGCAGCCGCGGAAGATGCTCTGCTCGCGAGCGACGCGGTCCGTCGGGCACGCGCCGCGCTCAGTCGGGGACTGGCCGGTCGCGCACAGCGGCGGTTGGGGGCAGGGCGCCTTCGGGACTGTCTACCAGCGTGTCTGGGATCGAGAGCAACAGGTCACAGTTGCGGTCAAGGTGCTCCACCAGTGGAAAGCCCGATCTGCTGTTTCGGTTCAAGCGCGAATTCCGGGCCCTGATCGACGTCGCAGGCACCCCATCTGGTGCGCCTGTATGAATCTGTTCTCGGAGGCCGATCAGTGGTTCTTCAGCATGGAACTCGTGGATGGCGAGAACTTCCTCGAGCAGTGCGCCCTGGAGGCAGGTGCGACCTCAATCGGCTGCGGGTCGCGCTCGGTCAGCTGGCGGACGGTATTCATACGCGTTGCACGCCGCCCATCGCCTGCATCGCGACTTGAAACCTGCCAATGCACTGGTGACACGGGCGGGACGCGTGGTGGTTCTCGATTTCAGCCTGGTCCACGAGGTGGATCCGCTGATTCCGCACTCCAGTCGGACGCAGGTGGCCGGAACTCCCGCGTACATGGCTCCGGAACAAGTCCTTGATGGGCACGTGAGCGAGGCGGCGGACTGGCATGCCGTCGGCGTGATGCTCTTTTCAGGCGCTGACTGGCGCATTGCCTCATGCAGGATCGCTGCAGCGACTGTGGACTCCTGAACCCTCGAGAAGCCTGTCGAACCGCGCATCGACCCACAAGTGCCCGGCCGACCTGGCGTGAGCTCTGTCGGCAGCCTGCCTGAAGCGGCGCCTGGAGGAACGTGCCAATGGGGCCGCGATCCTTGTCGGCGCGCTCGGGCACGGCGGCTGCCGCGACGGTCAGCGAGCACTCGGCGGCGCCCCTGCAGACGAGTCTGAGCCTTTTGTCGGGCGATCCGAGCCACTGCGGCAGCTGGAGGCGGCCTTCGCGGACACGCAGGAGGGCCGGTTGAACGTGGTGCTCATGCACGACCCTCCGGGATCGGGAAGACCGCGCTCGTCAGGCGATTTCCTGGCCCTTCTGACGCATGCGCCAGGCGAACGTGCTCGTCGCTCAAGGGGTCGGTGTCATGAGTTCTGAATCGGTGCCCTACAAAGGGCTGGACGCGCTGGTGGATCGAGTGCAGCCGGTATTTGCAGCGGCTGCCGGAGTCACCGCGTCGAGGCGTTGTTGCCGCGCGGACGCGTTTCTACTGCCGAAGCTGTTTCCGGTGCTGGCGCGAGTGCGGAGCCATTGCGGCGGCCCCGCGCGCGTTCGGCCGTCGTGCGCGGATGTCCAGGAGCTGCGGCAGAGGACATTTCGGGCATTGCGGGAGCTGCTCGCGCGCGTGAGCTGATCGGTCAACCCGCTCGTGATCTGGCTCGACGACCTGCAGTGGGCGATCGCGACAGCAGCACGTTCTCGGAGAGCTGTGCGCGCCGCCGCAGCAACCGCCGCTGCTTCTGCTGTTGACCCATCGCAGCGAGGAGCTGGCGTCCAACACCACGCTGGCTACCTGCACCGGTAGTGCTGGCCAATCAGCGCGTGCTCGGATCGTGGCGCGAGCTGGGCCTGGTTGAGACTCAGCGACGCTGGAAAGCCGGCAGCTGCTGCTGGAACTTCTCCGGACAGGACCGACCATGTGACCCAGGAGGCGACGCAGCGCGACGATCGTGCACGGAGGCGCAGAGGGCCATCCGCTGTTCTCTCCAGCAACTCGCGCGTACGCGGCACGATTCGGCGCAGCATGGCCGTCCGACAGCACCAGCGGCGAAAGTTCACACTCCGGACCGTCCTCCAGGATCGAGTGCGAGATCTTCCGGCGTTGCTTGCGCGAAGCTATTGAGCTCGCCTGCGTCGCCGCGCAGCCGCTGACGCCGGCGATCCTGTTTGCGGCGGCCCAGGCGGGGACACCGAGGAGCGCGCCGAAGCGCTCGCGCTGCTGATTCGGCGAGAAAACTGGCGCGCATTGTCGAGCGCCGGGACGGACCGGGCCCGACAAGTCGAACCGTTTCACGATCAGGTTCGCACCGGCCGTCGTCAGATCTGATGACGATGGAGCTGCGGCCGATCCGGCACGCGCGGCTGGCACACGTGCTGGCGCAACAGGCCGACATCGAACCGCAGGTCCTGGTCACGCACTATCAGGAGGCCGGAGACTCGCCGCGCGGCTTTCGAGGCGGCCCTGGCGGCGGCTCGCTTCGCGGACACCCAATTGGCGTTTGACCGAGCGGCAAGGTTCTACCAGACGGCGCTCGACACAGGCGATCTCAACAAACGAGTCTGATGCCTGCAGCTCTATCGTCAAGCTTGGCGACGCGCTTGCGCACGCCGGCCGCGGGCGCGATTCAGCGCACGCGTATTTGAAGCGGCTGAGTGCGCCGGCACTGAGACCCGCTCGAACGCGTCGAGCTGACGCGCCGCGCCGCCGAGCAATTGCTGATTAGCGGCAATACCGAGGCCGGGCTCGCGGCGATTCGCACGGTGTTGCGTGCGGTAAAGATCCGTTTTCCGAGTCGTCACTCGAATCCAGAGCCGCTGTCGCTCGGTGTTCCGCCGCGTGCGTGGTGATGCTGAGGGGCGTGCGTTTCGAGGAGCGGCCGGAGTCCGCTCGCCGACAGCGAACGGATTCTCATCGACATGCTGGTCAGCGGCCGTCGGCTTGAGCATGCGGTCGACACGATTCGAGGCGCCGATTTTCAGGCACGACACCTCTTACTGGCCCTGGACGCCGGAGAGCCATTCCGTGGCGCGCGCGCCTGGCCATGGAGGTCGGCCATCATCGAGTGCTGGCCGGGGTGCGAGTCGAAGCCCAGGTGAAGAAGTTGCTCCAGGTGGCCAGCCTGTGGCCGAAACTCGAGGATCCTACTCCGTTGGCGTTGACCGGCCGGCGCGTCCGCCGCTTCTCCTGGTCCAATGGTCGTTAAAGCTTTTCCTCGACGGTGCCGACGAGGCCTCAAGCGCATCTACACTGAACGATGCGCCAGTCCCTGGTGCGGAAACGGTGACAGCACAGATCTTTTCAATGGGCGCGCCTCGTCCGGATGGGGTGAATTGGAACGAGCATCGACGTCGGATGCCGGCGCTGATGGCGAACCGCCCATGAGCGCGTGGCAGCCGGATACGCGCAGGTCGGCCTTCCGGCGTTGCTCGGTTACGCGCAGTAGCGGCGACGCTGGCAGACCACGACGAGGCGCCCCAGGACAGCGGCTGAAACGGTGCGCCGACTTGATCGGACGCCTGGAGCACGTCGCGTTATAGCCTGCGGCGATTCACCTGGGCCACCCATGCCCCGCGCTGAGATTTACCTCCTGCCCGGCGACAGGCAGCACTGGCCGCGGATCAGAACAAATACCAGAAGCAGTGCAGGACTCGTTCCTGCTGAGGGTTTAAGAGCAGCCTGATCTCCTGGCTGGATCTGTCAGCCATGGCCACAAGCCTGTGAAGAAAAATCAGTAAAACTGGAAAGCCCAGATCAAAGGCGCGTGCCTGCCACAGCTGGCCGTGAGTTGGCAGCTCACGCCTGGATCGCGGCGAGGACGTCCAGTGGGCAAGAGGCCTGGCCGGACTCGTCTGCGCGTCTACGCGATCCGCTGGCCATCAAACGGCTCGAAGGCGTCGGCGCTGGCGCGCGCGAGGGCGACTTCATCGAAACCGACGCATGAAACTTCCACAGCCGCGGCTCCACGGGCCCGGCATCCAGCTGATCGGCGACTCTACAGACCGGTAGCAATACGTAACG
>ERZ1370068.680-contig-10622_pt1 | contig 26001 bp, 35 predicted proteins | sample MGYA00561227_ERZ1370068 | MGnify/ENA primary metagenome ERZ1370068 (study PRJEB38410, sample SAMEA6850437) | metagenome | study: Metagenomic assessment of the ecological functions of the soil: analysis of the soil microbiota associated with the...
CTATTACGTATTGCTGATCGCTTTCATCCCGTCATTGGGCGCTGGTTTTCCGACGCGTTCGGTTCACCGACTCCGGGGCAGCGGCTGGGCTGGGGAGGCCATTGGATCCGGCAGGCACACGCTCATCGCTGCGCCAACCGGATCGGGCAAGACGTTCGCGGCGTTCCTCACCGCACTCGACGAGTTTGTTTCAAGAGGGTGCTGAGCGGGCCGCTGCCCGACGAAGTCCGGGTCGTCGTACGTCTCGCCACTCAAGGCTCTGAGCGCCGACATTCACAAGAACCTCGCGCTGCCCCGCGCGCGGCATCACTCAACGTGCCGGAAGCCATGGGGATCGCCCCGCCGCGTATCACCGCGGCCGTGCGAACAGGCGATACCAGCCCATCCGAGCGCGCGGCCATGATCCGCACGCCGCCTCACCTTCTGGTGACCACGCCGGAGTCGCTTGTTTCTATTGCTCACCGCAGATCGCAGCCGGCAGATGCTCCGAACGGTGCAGAACGGTCATCGTCGATGAGATTCACGCGGTGATTGGCACACGCCGGGGAGCCCATCTGGCGCTGTCACTCGAACGGCTGCAGGAAGTCGCCGGGACAGCCGCTCCAGCGGATCGGCCTGTCGGCGACGCAGTCGCCGGTCGAGACTGTGGCAGCGTTCCCGTGGGCGACCGGCCTACGATCAACGGGGCTTCCCGACTGCGTCATCGTCGACGCAGGGTCACCGGCGCCAGCTCGATCTTCGCTCGAGCTGTCCCAGGTCGTTACTGAAGCCGTCATGTCCAGCGAGATCTGGGAGGAGTATTACGACCGGCTGCGCGGAGCTCATCAGCTCACACCGGACGACGCTCGGTTTTCGTGAACACGCGGCGGCTCGCCGAGCGGCGTTGCGCGTCACTCTGAGCGACCGCCTTGGAGAAGAGAGCCGTGACCGCGCACCACGGCAGCTCTGTCGAAAGAGCGCCGACTCGACGCGGAGACACGTCTGAAGAACGGCGCGCTCAAGGCGCTTGTCGCGATCGGCGTCATTGGAGCTCGGAATCGATATCGGTCACGTCGACCTGGTCTGCCAGATTGGATCGCCGCACCGGATTGCCACGCTCCTGCAACGCGTCGGACGGTCGGGTCACATCAGTTGCGGCCCGCCCAAGGGGCCGGGTGTTTCCAACTCTCGCGCGACGATCTGGTGGAGTGCCTGGCGCTCGTCTCGCGCATCGATCCAGCGAGGGAGCTGGATCGCATCGTTGCGCACGACGCGTCACTCTGACGTTCTGGCGCAGCAGATCGTCGCCGAAACGGCATGTTGCGAGTACACGGAAGACGCAACTGTTCGAGCTCGTCAGGCGGGCATGGCCGTACCGCGCGCTCACACGTCAGCAATTCGATGCCGTCGTCGCGATGCTCGCGGACGGGTTCGCCGACCAGGCGCGCTGCCGCCGCGGCGCGCTGATTTATCGGGATGGCATTCACGAGAGACTGCGCGGCCGCCGAGGCGCCCGCATGCTCGCGCTGACGTCCGGCGGCGCGATTCCCGAAGGTTGCCGACTATCGAGTGGTGCTCGAGCCCGACGACACGTTCATTGGCACGGTGAACGAGGACTTCGCCGTGGAGACGATGGCGGGCGACGTGATCCAGCTCGGAAACATGTCGTGGCGAGTGCTGCAGGTCGGCGCGGGGTGATGCGGGTCGCGGATGCGAAGGGCGCGCCGCCGAACATCCCGTTCTGGCTGGGCGAAGCGCCATCGAGAGTCCGACGGAGCTGTCGATGCGCAGTCAGTCGACCTGCGGAGCGATATCGAAGGAAGGCACGAGTCGGCCTCGACGAATGCCGCGACGGGTGTGGACGCCGAGTCGGGCGTGGCTGAATGGCTGGCGAGCGAAACTGGAGTCGACAGCGCCAGCCGCAGAGCAGACCGTCGGCTACCTCGCTGAGCACGCGCGCGAGCGCTGGGCGCAGTGCCGACGCAGGAAACGCTCGTGCTCGAGCGCTTCTTCGACGAGTCCGGCGGCATGCAGCTCGTTCTGCATGCCCCGTTCGGCAGCCGCATCAACAAGGCGTGGGGCCTGGCGCTGCGCAAGCGATTCTGCCGGCAGTTCAACTTCGAGCTGCAGGCGGCGGCCACCGACGATGCGGTGCTTGCTGTCGCTCGGGCCGCAGCACTCGTTTCCGCTGTCCGACGTCTTCCGCTATCTCCATCCGGCCACGGCCGAGGACGTGCTGGTTCAGGCGCTTGCTCGACGCGCCGGTATTTCAGACTCGCTGGCGGTGGAACACGACGATTGCGCTGGCCGTCCCGCGGTCACGGGCGGGACGGAAAGTTCCGCCGCCGCTGCAGCGGATGCTGGCCGACGATCTGCTGGCCGCGGTCTTTCCCGACGCCGCCGCCTGCCTCGAGAACATTCCCGGGCGATCGGCAACTTCCCGATCACCCGCTCGTCACTCAGGCTGTCCGCGATTGCCTCGAAGAGGCCATGGATGTCGGCGGTCTCAAGAAGATTTTGACTCGCATTCACCCGGGGACTTGCGCCTCGTCACGTGCGACACGCCGGAGCCGTCTCCAATCTCCCACGAGATTCTGAACGCACGTCCGTACGCGTTTCTCGACGACGCGCCGTTGGAGGAGCGCCGCGCGCAGGCTGTGTACACGCGACGAGCCAGTGAACCGGCGTCCGCTCACGATCTCGGGACACTCGACTTTGCCGGCGATCGCCGCGTGCGCGACGAAGAAAAGCCGGATCCACGAGACGCGGACGAGCTCCACGATGCGCTGCTTACCGTCGGATATCTGTCGAGTGCGGAAAGCGAAGCGTTGCCTGCGTCCCTCTTCTCAGAGCTCGTCGGCTCCGGGCGCGCCGCGCAAATTGCGTTGCCCGCAGGAATGGTCTGGGTGGCGGCCGAGCGCCTCACTGAAATGTCCGCGGTTCATCCTGCCGTCCCCACTCCCACGACGCCGTCGAACCGAACATCGCGGCAGTGGACGCGCGAACAGGCCGTCGTCGAGCTATTTCGCAGCCGGCTGTCGTTCATTGGACCGACAACCTCAAGCGAGCTGGCTGCGTCGCTGGCGATTCCGGGCCTGACGCAACCGCGGCGCTCGTCGAGCTTGAAACTGAAGGCGTTGTACTACGCGGACGCTTCAGCGGCGCAAGCGAGCTGGAGTGGTGCGATCGTCGACTCCTTGCTCGCATCCATCGGTACACGCTCAATCGGCTGCGTGCGGAAATCGAGCCCGTCAGCGCCGTGGACTTTCAACGATTTCTGTTTGCCTGGCAGTGCGTTGATCCCGCTCGGCGTCTTACCGGCATCGACGGTCTCCGGACTGTTCTGTCGACGTTGGACGGTTTCGAGCTGCCGGCAAAAGCCTGGGAGCGAGAGGTTCTGCCGGCGAGGCCTCGACCGGTACGACCGGTCGTGGCTCGACATCCTCTCTTTGACCGGTGAAATTGGATGGGCACGACTGAGCAAGACTACGGAATCGTCTGCCGGCAACAACGGCTCGCTGCGTGTGGCGGTATTTCTGCGCGAGCACGCCGATGCCTGGCATGCGCTGCGATTTTGCGATGCAGCTGACGCCGCATTGGTCGAGCGTTCGATTTCCACCGGTGCGCGCGAGGTGCTGGACCTCCTGCGAACCCGAGGAGCGTCGTTCCTTCCGGAGCTCGTGCGAACGGGCGCCGGCGACGAGCCGGCGATTCGTTCCGCTGTCGCCAGCCTCGCGGCCACCGGCCTCGTCACTTCGGACGGATTTGCCGGCGTTCGAGCGTCATGCAGACGTTGCGCCGGCACGCCCCAACAGATCGACGTCACGACGGCGCGGGACGATGGTTTCCAGTGCCAATCGACTTCACCGCCGCAGAGCAGGGAAGCAGCGGTTGAAACACAGGCGCGAGGTCTTCTCGCCAGGTACGGCGTTGTCTTTCGCCGTTTGTGTCAACGCGAGACAAATCCCGCGCCCTGGCGCGAGCTGGCGGCGGTGTATCGGCGGCTGGAAGCACGCGGTGAGATCCGAGGTGGACGATTCGTCTCGGGGATGTCGGGCGAGCAGTTCGCCCTACCAGAGGCTGTGGAGCGTCTTCGCGAAGTTCGCAAGAGCAAGCGCGACGGCCTTCTCATCACGATCAGCGCAGTCGATCCTCTCAACCTGAACGGAATCGTGACAAGCGGTGAGAGAATCCGCTCGATTTCGTCGAATCGGATGGTCTATCGCGATGGGATGGCCCTCGCGGTTCTCGAAGGGGATTACATCCGTCCTCTGGCCGAGATTGATCCCGCAGTGGCAGACGGCCTCGCGACCGCCCTCGCGGGTCGCCGTCGTCCGGCGGTCACGAGCGGGTTCGTAGGCCGGTAGCCTACTTCTTACGCGACGTTCGGCGACGAGGCACCTTCGCGCCCTTTTTCCTGGCTTCACTGAGGCCTATGGCAATCGCTTGTTTGCGGCTTTTCACCGTTCTACCTCGAGCCGCTCTTGAGCGTGCCTCTCTTGCGGCGGCGCATGGCTGACTCGACGTTCTTCGACGCGGACTTTCCGTACATTCGCCATCCCACTCCCTCCTCACGCGCGATGCTGCAATCGCTCGCGCCGTGCCGAAGCGTCGCGATGACGATTCAGACAGCTCAGGCGTTCTCGCGAGGTTGGTGGGCGGCAATAGCGACGACGGCGATCAACTGATGCGGATCCACCGGCTTCGCCAGGTGCCAGCCATAACCGGCATCGAGAGCCCTGGCCTGTTCACGGGCGCTCGCATAGGCAGTGACGGCGATGGCTGGAGTCTGACGTGTGCGAGGGAGTGAAGAGCCCGAACGGCCTGAATGAGTGAGTATCCGTCCTGTTCGGGCATGCCAATGTCGGCGACGAGGACATCGACTTGCTGTCTGCTCAAGACGTGAAGTGCCGCGCCGGCTGAATCGACGGGTCGTGACTTCAGCTCCTGCGACTGCAGGAGAACCCGCATCAGTTCGCGGGCGTCGGCCTGGTCGTCTACAACCAGCAAGTGAAGTCCGGCCAGTTCGACTCCTTGTCTCAACCCGGCGTCGGACCGCCAATTCCGAGCGGCTGCGGATCGCGCGAATGGGCAGCTGGACCGTGAATGCTGCTCCAAGGCCAAGGCCTGGACTGGATGCATGGGCGCTCCTCCATGGGCCTCGGCCAGCTGCCGTAATGCGAGCGCGAGGCCGAGGCCAAGGCCCCCATGCCTGCGGGTTACCCGTGCATCCTCCTGTCGAAATCGATCGAATACGTGGGGTAGGAAATCGCTGGCGATCCCCTGGCCTGTGTCCTGCGACCACGATCTCCGCCGTCGACTCGACTCGTCGAAGCTCGATATCGACGGTGCCGGACTTCGGCGTGAACTTGATCGCGTTCGACAGAAGATTCCAGATGACCTGCCGCAGCCGATCCGCGTCACCGGTGACGACGATCTGTGCATCGGGATCGACGTGCGTGTGAACGGCCACGTCTTTGGTTGATGCGGTCGGTCGAATGGTGTCCAGTGCGCTCAAAACGACGCTGGTCAGGTCGACTTCATCGGCCCTGATCTGCAGCTTGCCAAGGACGACCCGTGGAAACGTCCAGAAGATCTTCGATGAGCAGAGCTTGCGCCTTCGCGTTGCGTTCCAGCGAGTCCAGACCGCGGCGTTGCGTCTCGAGCGGCAGAGTGCCCGACCGCAGCACTTGAGCCCAGCCCAGCATCGCGTTCAAGGGATTCCTGAGCTCGTGAGACAGTGTCGCAGAAACTCGTCCTTGGCCCGGTTGGCATCCTGAGCTGCTTTGTGCAGCCGGGCATTGTCGAGAGACAGCGCCGCCCACGAGGCGATACCGCGCCGCCATTTGCTCGTGTTTCGCGCGGAAACACGCCGGCGCGCCGATGCCCGAAGAAGAGACCCCGAGAACACCACGCGTCGGAGAAACCACAGGGACGGCCATGTAACTGCGGATGACGAACTGGCCCTGCGCGGTACCGAAAGGCGGGACGGTCCAGGCCGCAGCGCGGATCCTTCGAGGCGTCGTCGTCCAAGCGCACGATTCCTTCATCGCGAAACGGCGAGTCGGACGGCTCCGTCGCTCCAGAGCTCGGGAAATCCGCGAAAGCTTCTTTCGTCGCGCCGGACAGCGTGTAGAGCTGACGGGGCTCCCGAATCGTCAACCGCGTTGTAGATGAAAGCCCCAAACTCGGCCGAGGTGAAAGTGGTTGCGGCATCGGTGACTGCTTGAACCAGTTTGTCCGGGTCGAGCTCGGCGGCGAGTGAGGCCCCGATGCGCGAAAGCGTTTCGCGCACCTGAACGCCTTCCTTCAGAATGTCCTCCGCGACCCTCCGCTCGGTGATGTCGCGCGCCACCTTCGGATGCACCGACGATCCGGCCGTGCGCATTCCTGATTGGCGAGACAGTCAGCGAGACGTCGATCCTGTGCCCGTCTTTGGCCTGTCGGACCGTCTCGAAATGGTCGATTCGCTCTCCGCGTCGCAGGCGCGCAAGCACTTCTGCTTCTTCGGCGTGGCGCTCCTCGGGAACGATGAGCGTAATGTGTGCTGACCGATCGCCTCGTCCTGGTTGTACTCGAAAATACGCTGCGCGCCCGCGTTCCACGAGGTGATGATCCCGTCGAGCGTCTTTCCGACAATCGCGTCGTCGCAGGAGTCGACGAGGGCTGCCAAACGGGCGTTGACGATTGCAGAGTCCTCGTAAGCGTCATCGAGGTCGCCCGCGGCGCCCACCGGCCTCTCGGGTTGACGGAGCGTGGCGATCATCCCGGCGACGAGATCCAGGAATTCTCGATAGCTTGTATCGAGCCGGCGACGAAGCACTCACGCCTGCGACGAAGACTCTGACTGGTCGCTCCTGGCCGGTGCGCGCAATGGGCAGCAGCAATGCCTGGTGCGGGGATTCGGGCCAGGGTCCGCTCGGCATCGCACCAAAACGAGTGCGCAAGTCGGTGAGAAGCATCGAGCCGGCGCCTTGCGCGACGGCGGTCAATGGCCAGCCCCTCCGCCGCATTTGCCACCGACTCGGCGTTGAGAGCGACAACGGCAGGCGCCGTTGGCGTCCCCATCTCCAGACCGACCGCACCGGCAAGCGCGAGGTGGGTTCGGTCGTCTGAGCGGATGTAAATGAGCGCAAACGGAACGTCAGCTCTGTTGCGGTTCAGCACGCTCGCCGCCGCCGCCTCATGGCTCCATTGCCGTCTTTCGCGGAAGACGCGATCGCCGTCAGGTTCCGAAGGGTGCTGGCTCGGCGTTCTCTCAAAACGTGTTCGGTTGTTTCGGTTGCCGCGCAGATGACGCCCACACCGTCCGATCCAGCAGGAATTGGACTGCACTCGAAACGGAAGTAACACTCTTCCGGTCTGACCGTGGCGGTGGAGCGAGAACGGTTGGTCGTCCAAGGAGACGGCCTCTTTCCGCTGCAGCACGGTCTCGAGCATCGGCTCCATGAACTGCCAGTTCCCGGTCCAACATTTTCGGCCCCGTTGTCCCATCGACTCGGGGTGTTTCTCTCCGAGGAGCGGAAAAAGGCGTCGTTGTAAAGAGTGATCTGATCGGGTCCCCATGAAATCGCGAGCGGCAGTCGCGACGCCAGACAGATGGCGAGCGAGGCCTTGAGGTCCGGCGGCCACTTGCCGACAGTACCGAGCGGCGTGCTTTGCCAGTTTATGGAGTGGATGAGGGCACCCGCCGCGCCCCCGTTGCGGAGCCAATCTGGAAGGGGCTGCGTAGATGGCTGAGTCCCATCAGTCATCGCGCTTCTCCGAGTCTCGCTAGCGTCCTCTTGCGAGGCAAGCCGCCGGCTGGAGGCACCTCGTGTGTGTCGTGCTCGAAGCACTCGCATGCCTCTCGATGAGCAAGCGGGCCGGCCACGTCAACGATCCCTAAAACCGCGAAATCGGCTCGAAGAGTGCGGGATCTCGCGCAAACTATGAAGGTGCAGCCGTTTGCAAACCGTCACATCCAGACGGCTACACCTGAGGCGCAGTTCATACAGTGCGCTGTATGCACAGGATACTGGTGTTCGACTGACGAGCTGGATAGTCAGGTGTGGTCAGGCGGTCGCCAGCAATATCGAACCAGCGGGTTCCGTCACGTCACTTCTTCGGGGGACGGTCGTGGCGCGCTTAGCCTCGTCTTCGAGAACGGCCTTTCGGTCGCCAGGGTGCTCAATACTCGAGATGGCAGTTCTCACAGGTCTTGTCGAGTCGGCTTCCAGCCTGGAAGAGCGCGTCAGCATCCCTGGCCTTCACGATGTCCAGCACTTTGATGGCTTCGTCGCGGAGTTCGTCCGCATGCTTGTTCCACAGCGCTCGATCCCCGTCGATCTTGGACTGAATCTGCTCGGGCGAGAGCTCGGGCGCGTTTGGTCCGTTGCTGTTGTTCTTGTCCCCGGAGGTGCAACCGGCCGGTGCATCTTCAGGAGATTTGACCCCTCGGCGAGCGTCACGGCACCTTGCCGGACCTTCGCCCAGTCGTCGTCGGTCACGGGCTTCGTCTCGACGACGCCCTTCACGCTCACATCGACTCCAACCGCATCGAACACGTTGTCAGCGATCGGGTCGATGATATTCTCCATCAGCTCCTTGATCGTCACGATGGGCTTGATGGTGCTCTCGTCGGCCGCCGATGGGGCAGCCTTCGACGTGCATTGCTGAAACAGCACCGCGCAAGTCAACAACAGGCCGGTGCCGCCGAGCAGACGTCCACGGTGAGTGCGCATGTCACCTCTTTGTGCAAAGACGCAATATCGAGATCTTATCCGCATGCCTCCAGCCGAGTACCTGAAGAGTTTCTGAAGCTTGAGTCAGAGGCCGAATCCCGCTGAATCGCCGCTCTGAGGAGTATCGCATAAAGAAACCATCACTGCGATCGATCCGACACCCCATCATGACGCTTCCACGGCGAGCGCCCTCCTGGATTTTCGGCATCACCTCCATACCCTACGGCGTCTGCGGCAGCTTCATCTCAACTCTCATGCCGTAACTTCTTCCGGCAAGCCGGAATCTCGGTCGAAAGCATTGGATGGTTTGCGACCGCGGCAATGGTTCCGGCCTTTCTCAACTTTCTGTATGCGCCCTATCGTCGACCTGGGCCTACGTCGCCGAACCTGGCTCATCTTGATGTCGATTCTGAGCGCTGCTCTGTCTGTGTGTAGCGCTCCTGCTCGAGCTTCCCCGACAGGCAAATCTGTTCGTGACGTTCACCTTTCTTGGCCAGCTGCTGAACGGGCTCGTCGGAAGCTGCAACGGCGGGCTGATGGCCACCACGCTTGACGATCACGAACGCGGCAGGGCCGCCGGGTGGCTCAACGCCGGCAACCTGGGGAGGCGGTGCCTTGGGTGCAGGCCTCATCCTCATCCTGGCTCAGAGCGTGCCCAAACTCGCGATCGGCGCGATGCTGGCGGCAACGATGATCTTGCCGTCGTTGGCGGCTCTGGCGATTCCGGAATTGGTTCGGCCCCGCAGCGACGCCCGCGAGCATTTCAGAGCGATGCTGCAGGACGTGTGGACGACGGCGCGATCCCGAGCCGGATGGACCGGCATGCTGTTCTGTATTTCTCCGGTAGGAACGGCAGCTCTTTCTGAACTTTTCGCGGCGATAGCAGTGGACTATCGTGCGACCCCTGGTATCGTGGCGCTCGTCAACGGCGGGCTCAACAGGCTCATCACCGCCGTCGGCGCCATCGGCGGCGGCTGGTTGTGCGACCGTATGGACAGGCGCATCGCGTATCTGATGTCAGGAACGTTGACGGCCATCGTTGCCGTCGGGATGGCGCTCGGACCGCTCAGCCCGTCGACATGCGCAATCGGCGTGTGCGCGTACTTTCTGGTTTCGGGCTTCTGCTACGCGGCGTTTTCAGCGGTGGTGCTCGAAGCCGTCGGTCGCGCTGGCGCGTCTGCTTCGGCGCAGTGCGCGCTGTTTGTCGCGGCAGGGAATTTTGCGATCACCTACGTCGGTTGGCTCGACACACGGTTCCACCACCAATATGGCCCGCGCGCGCTTCTTGGCGTGGATGCCGGGCTCAATCTGGCAGGCGTCCTGATCCTCGCTTTCGTGATTGCCTTCGTTTACCAGCGGAGACTGCCTAGTCCGGAGGAACAGCTGAATTGACGGTCGACGTCGCGTCGCAGGCCTTTAGGCCTGCCAGGTCCATTCGGAAACGCTCTATCGAGTAACGACCGGGGCGGGGCCGAACACGTCGTCGATGCTGAGAGTTTTGATGGCACCCAGATTGAGCGAGCGAATACCGGGCTCGATGACCTTTCGATCCCCAACCACCACAACGACAAGGCGGGTTGGCTGGATGTACTGTTTTGCCACGCGCTGCACGTCCGCTGCCGTGATCGCCTCGATGTTTTGCGCATATTTGGCGAAATAGTCGTCGGGCAGGCGATAGGTGAGAACCTCTTCGAGACGACGTGAGATATCGCCAGTGGACTCGAACCCTGAAGGGAAGCGCATCGCAACGTAGTTCTTTGCGCGTGCGAGCTCGTCCGCCGGGACCGTCTGCAGGATGCCGTTCAACTCGTTGAAGAATTCCCTCAAGGCCTCAGCGGTTTTGTCCGTCTGGACACCGGCCGCTGCCGTGAACGGCCCAGCGGAGGCACGCATATCGAATCCCGAGCTCGCACCGTAGGTGTAGCCGTGCTTTTCGCGCAGGTTCATGTTGAGTCGCGACGCGAAGGAGCCACCGAGGATCGTGTTCATGACCTGGATCTGGAAGTAATCGGCGGTCGAGCGCGGGACGCCAATCCACCCAATTCGGATCTGCGACTGCGGCGCTCCAGGTTTGTCGACGATGTAAACCTCGCGCTTGGCAGGCTGGTCTACCGCCGGAAGTCTTGCCGCCGTTGCGGGCGTTTCGGCTTTCCAGCTTCCGAAGCCGGCTTCAAGGAGTGGCTGCAGACGATCCGAGCGACATCGCCGACGACGATGAGAGCACTGTTGTTCGGCCTGAAGCTCGAGGCGTACTGAGCTCGAAGATCAGCAGTAGTGAATGCACCGATTGTGGCGGCCGTACCCATCATGGCGGTGCCGTAGCGGTGCGTCGGTCCGCACAGCGCGCGTTGGAATGCTTGCGGTGCAATTGTCTCCGGGCTCGTCGCGTGCCTGCAGGATTGCCGTCAGCCGTTGCTGGCGCAGTCGATTCAGCTCTTCCTGGGAAATGTCGGTCGCAGGACGACATCGGCCATGATGGGAAGTGCGTCGGCGAGTCGCGCGACGGGGACATGCAAGCGAACAGCCGTGGCATCGAACGAGCTGCCGGTGCCGAGATCGGCGCCCAGGAAGTCGACATCATCGGCGATCTGCAATGCCGAACGTGAGCCGGCGCCTTCCTCGAGCATCGCCGTCATCAGGCTCGTCACCCCGAATTTTCCAGCCGGGTCGTTGGCGGCTCCGTTGAAAACGACGAGATTGATCTGTGCGACCGGCACTTCATGGAGCTCCACCATCCAGACGGGGAGACCGTTCGAAAGTTGACGCTTCTGGATCGCCGGTAGCTTCAGAGCTGCGGGTGAGCCGGGCTGTGGCGGGCGGCTGCGATCTGGCGCCTGCGCCGAGACGACTACGCTCGCGAGAATCGCAGCAAGCGTCATGAGATGGGCGGGTACGCAGTGACCGCCACTGCAGATGGCAGCGTCTCATTGTTTGCCTTCAGGCACGACGGTCAATTCCACTCGCCGATCGCGTGGGAGAAAGCTTTCGGCGGCTGCGCGAACGTCGGTTGGCGACAGCGCCCGATAACGGGCGAGGTCCTCGATTGAACCAATCGGGATTGCCGGTCTCCGTGGAGTAGGCGTTCAGCTGATCGGCCTTGCCGCCGAATCCGCCCACTCGTTCCATCCGGTTGTAGAACGATGCCTCGATCTGATTCAAAGAACGCTGCAACTCGTGAAGCGCTTGGCGGTTCCTGCTGCAGCCGCGCCACCTCTTCGTCGACGAGCTTCAGCATCTCGTCGAGTGTATGGCCCGGTCGCGGAGTGACTTCGATCTCGAAATGCGACGCCAGACCGCCGGAAGCCTGAAAAGCGCTGACGCTTTGTGCGACCTGCAGGTCATAGACCAACCGCTTATAGAGCCGTGAGTTCTTGCCGCCAGCAAGGACGTCGGCCACGACATCGAGTGCGGCATCACCCGGCTCGAAATGTCGGGAGTGAGCCATGCCACGTAAAGGCGGGGTAGCTGTACGCTGTCGGTGATCGTTTTCTTCTGAACGCCTGTCAGCGCGACGCCAGGAATCGTGGGCGGCTCGACGGCCGCGCCAGGCTTTACGTCGCTGAACCATTTTTCGACGATCTTGCGCGTGGCGGCGGGATCGAGATCTCCGGCAACGACGAGACTCGCGTTCGACGGTGCGTAGTATTTCTTGAAGAAAGCGACGACATCGTCGTAGCTGGCGGCGGTCAGGTCTGGCATGTAGCCGATGACCGGCCAGTGATACGGATGGCCTTCGGGGTACAGCATTTCAGGCAACGCGATTTCGGCCATCCCGTAGGGCCGATTCTCGTAACTCTGGCGCCGCTCGTTCTTGACGACGTCGCGTTGGGCATCCACGGTTTGCGGGGTCATCGTGTCGAGGAGGTAGCCCATCCGATCGGACTCGAGAAACAGCGCGAGCTCCAGGGCGTTTGACGGGACGTTGATCCAGTAGTTCGTGCGATCGGTTTCCGTCGAGCCGTTGTTCGTTCCGCCGACTGCTTCGAGGAGCGTGTCGAATTCACTTGGCTTGACGTGGCCGGAACCCATGAACATCAGGTGTTCGAAAAGGTGAGCGAACCCCGTCCGGCCGGCCCGCTCGCGTGCGGAGCCAACGTGGTACCACACGTTCACGCTGACCATCGGGACGCTATGGTCCTCGTGCAGGATCACACGCAATCCGTTGGGAAGCGTGAATTGCGTGTACTGGACCTCCAGCTTAGGTGGCCCGATTGATACTGCTTGCTGCGCGAACGCCGGCGTGGCACACATCAGCGCGACAGCAAGAACGAAACGCTTCATGGGCCGATTCTACATCCATCCCGGATGGTGCCGGTTCCGGGCTTCTTTGTGATTTCCGTGCTTCCTGTGATGAAATGTCTGCGCGATGGCTGAGACGGCTCCTCTCGTTGGCATCCTGATGGGCAGCAAGTCCGACTGGAAACCATGCGTCACGCGGACGAGATGCTGACGCGCTTCGACGTCGCGCACGAGTCGCGGGTTCTTTCGGCGCACAGGACGCCAGCGCTGACCGCGGAATACTCGTCGACAGCGGCGGGCCGGGGGCTCCAGGTGATTATTTGCGGAGCCGGCGGAGCCGCACACCTGGCCGGCGCGTCGTGGCTGCGCACACACTGCTGCCAGTCATCGGCGTGCCGGTGCAAAGCGCGCTGAACGGATTGGACTCCCTGTTGTCCACCGTTCAGATGCCGAGAGGCATTCCCGTCGCCACCGTCGCGATCGGCGCGTCCGGCGCAGCGAACGCTGCGCTTCTGGCCGTCTCGATTCTGGCCGCGTCCCGACCCGACCTTCGTGCCAAGCTCAAGACCTATCGCGAAGAGATTGCCGGACAAGTCCAGCGAGAGTCTGTTCCCTAGGGCGGTCAATCGCCGTAAGCGTGCTCACCACCCACAGCCACCGAGTCCATCGACCGATAGAAAGTCGCGAAGCGGTCGCACATTGGTCTCCGGGGTCTCTGGCTGCGGCGCCAGCGCTCAGCTTGGCGCGAGGGAGGAAGGCACGTGATGAAAACCGGCAAGGTTCTGGTGATAGGCTGCCTGTCAGCTTTGGCTGTGACGTCGGCCGTTGCGCAAGGCGCGAGGCGGGATGGCCGATGGGAAGTGAAGATCGAAATGGAAATGGCCGGCATGACGCTGCCGCCGCAAACAGCGCTGCAGTGCGTGACCAAGGAAGAAGCGGCCGATCCTCAGAAAGCGATGCCGCAGGGTGGTCGCGGGACGCCCAACAACTGCAAGGTCAGCGACTACAAGATGGACGGCAATAAGGTGAATTGGTCGGTCGCATGCGATCAGATGACCGGCGCCGGCGAATTTGTCTACTCCGCGGACACGCTACACGGGCACCATGAGGGTGAAGTCGCAGGGCAGAGAAATGACAATGAGCGTACGCCGGCAAGCGGCTGGGCGATTGCACGAAGTAGGTGGAGCTGCCGCGAGAGTCGAGTTGCCGAGTCTGAACGGCGAGTGAAGAATGCGAGTATCGCGCGGTTGGATCGTGGGAGTCTTACTGGCTGGTGTGGCTCTTAGCCGGCCATTCGCTCAGGAACCGGCAACGGATCCGCCGCGCTCAATCGAACCGCCAGCAGCGGCTTTTCCCTCGGAAGCGGAGTCAGCCCGCATCTCGCGATTCTCTCTTCATCGCCTATGGCGACACGCGCAGCCAGGTCGATGGCCGGGCACTGCAACCCGATCACGGCGCGCTGATCGACAGCATGCTCCAGGCAGATCGCGGCCCGTTCGACAACCCGCTTCCCGGTGAAGTTCGCCTTGCACTCGGGCGACGCCGTGTCCAGGGGCACAGAAAGCGTTCAATGGGATGTCAGCTTCTCACCTCTCGTCGAGAAACTGACCGCGCGGCGTGGGCCTGTGGTACTTCTATGTCCGCCGGTAACCACGATGCCCCGGCCCTGCCGGCGAGCCGTGCCATCGGTCTTCGCAACACCATAGCGGCAGTGTCGAAACTGATTCCAGCGGAAGGCTCGCCACGGCGACTGAACGGAGTACTTCACATACACAGTCGGCTACGGAAATGTTTTCGCCATGGCGATTGATTCCAACATCGCCGAGCGACCGGACTCAACTCGCCTGGATTACCAGCCAACTCGAGCGGCTCGATCGGTCGCGCTATCGACACGTCGTCGCCTTCTTCCATCACCCCATGTTCTCCTCGGGACCCCACGGCGGAAGTTCTCAAGGCGCCTCGTCGGCTTCAAGCCTCGACCGACAACGTCGAAGTTCAGACCGCAGCGATGCGAAACCTGTATGGCCCGCTTTTTCGACGGCACCACGTCCGCATGACGATCACCGGCCACGATCACCTCCACGAGCACTGGGTCGAGCGGTATAGCGATGGGAACACAGCCTACAGGATGGATCATGTCGTCACGGGCGGCGGCGGTGCGCCCATCTATGCGTATCGAGGTGAGCCCGAAGTGGGCGCATATCTGGCCTCGGGTGCGGCACAACGCGTCCGTCTCGAACACTTGATGAAGCCGGTGCGGACGTGGCGGAGAACCCGCACCACTTCGTCGTGATCCAGGTGGACGGCGACCGTCTGTGGCAAGAGGTCATCGGGATAGGGGCCGTCCCGTACAGGCCCTATAACGGCCAGTCGAGGATCGCGCTGAACGACCCATCCGCTTCTCGCTGATACGATCGCGGGATTAACCGGCCGCGCTCGGACTTCGCACTTCAGAATCATGCAAATCGCTTTGTCGAGAGTACCGTTCGATCGTGGCAGCTCTCCGACGCACAGGCTCTGGTCGCTCACGGAAACAACCGAAAAATCTGGCTCAACCTGCGCGATCGGTTCCCATTTCCGTACACGAGACGGGATGCCCTCGAATTCCTGCGATCCGTGGTCGGCCGGCATCCCGAAACCGTCTTCGCGGTGACCGTCGATGATGAGGCGATTGGCAGCATTGGATTTGTCCTTCAGCAGGACGTGGAACGGGTCTCGGCCGAGATTGGATACTGGCTCGGCGAGCCGTTCTGGGGGCGTGGGATTGCGACCGAAGCGCTGTCGGCGGTGACGACCTACGCGATCGAGCGACATGGACTGACCCGGCTGTTCGCTCTGCCGTTCGCGTCCGAACCTCGCGTCGTGCCGCGTTCTGGAGAAAGCTGGCTATCGGTTGGAGGCTCGGCTCCGCCGCAGCGCGATTAAGGACGGCGCCATCGTCGATCAGTGTCAGTATGCGTATGTGGTTTAGTTTCGGGGCTCAGGGCTCAGGGTCAGGCTCAGGGCTCGAGGATCGAGGATAAACCTGAGCCCTCAGCCCAAAGCCCTAAGCCCTGAACAAGAGTCACACCAGTGCCGCGTCATACAGGCTACGCATCGCTCCCGCTGCACGGTGGAAAGCACCTGCCTGGCTCTTTGGCCGGATGGTCCGGTTGTCGCGCGAGATCGTCGTCTATCTGGCGGGCGAGTTCGGCGCGCACGAGGTGCTTCGTCGCCTTTCCGACCCGTTCTGGTTTCAGGCATTCGGCTGCGTTCTGGGGTTCGACTGGCACTCGAGCGGCGTGACGACCACGGTATGCGGCGCCGTGAAGGAGGCGCTCAAAGACATCGACCTCGAAATCGGGCTGTTCGCTGCAGGAGGCAAGGGGCGGCGTCCCGCAAGGCGCCGCTGCAGATATCTGAGTCGTGCAACCGAATCGCCCGCGATCCGCACGCCGCTCGTCTATGCCAGCCGCACCGCCGCGAAGGTCGACAGCGCCGCCGTTCAGGACGGCTATCAGCTCTATCATCACGTCTTCTTTTTCACCGCCTCAGGTGATTGGTGTGTCGTGCAGCAAGGCATGAGCGATGAGGCGCGGACCGCGCGACGCTACCACTGGCTGTCAGATCAGGTCGCGAGCTTCGTGGACGAGCCGCACGCGGCCGTATGCTGCGATGCCCGGGCCGACGCGCTGAATCTGGTGGCCCACGAAAACGAGCCGGTTCGCCGGAGTTCGGCAGAACTTGCGGCGCACCCGCCGGATCTGACGCTGAGCGCTCTGCGACAATCCCGCAAGCCTCGGAGCAGACCACGCTTCGGACTCTGACGATGCCGGCGCGACACACGCTCCTGCCCGAGCTCGACGTGGCGAGTCCATATCTCGAGAAAATACTGCTGAGAACTTACGAGCGCGCTCCCGAGTGATTTCGAATCGCTTCTCGGTATCGAAGGCGTTGGCCCGAAGACGCTTCGGTGCGCTGGCGCTGGCTTCCGAGCTGGTGCACGGCACCTCTGCGAGCTTGCGCGATCCCGCCAGATTCTCGTTCGCGCATGGAGGGAAAGACGGCACGCCGTTCCCCGTCGACAAGTTGACCTACGACAAGACCATCGAAGTCCTGCAGAAAGCCATCAATCGATCCGCAATCGATCGGTCGGAGAAAGTGCAAGCATTCAAACGGCTGCAGACGTCTTGCCGGCGACCCGCCTGCGTATGGCTTGAGCACCGTGGCAATGAAGCGGTGGGTCGGTGCCGGCACACCGAGTTCGTCGGCGATTCGAACGATGGCCCCACTGAGCCAGGGCAGCTCGAGTGGCTTGTCACGCTCCAGATCCTCGAGCATCGACGACTTCACCTGCGGTGGCAGCTCGTGAAAGCTGGTGATCATGTCGTCGAACACCTGCGTCGGCAGCACAACGCCTTTGGCTCTCGCGACCGCCATCGCTTCCAACCCCGCCGCCTGACACATGGCAAGCAGATCGGGATCGTCCCGTATGACGCCGACGGGAAGACGCGTAACGGCCGTCATCCCGCTGAAGGTCGAGAGCCACACGAACTTGGTCCAGATATCAATCTCGATCTGATCACTCAGCTTCGCCTGGATGCCCGCCGTCCGGCACGCCTCGAGCAGCGCTTCGAGTCGAGACGACCGCGTGCCATCGAGCTCGCCGAATGTCAGCCGATTGTTGACGGTGTGGCGGATCACTCCGGGCTCGGCAATCACTGCGGAAACGAATGCCGTCCCCCAGCCGTGTGCTCGCGGCCCACCACGCGAGTCAGCGCGCGCGACGCTCTCGACGCCGTTCTGAAAGGGGACGACTACGGAGTCGGGGCCGATTAGAGGCGGCAGAGTCTCGCTTGCCGGACCTGTGTCGTAGCAGCTTGACGGTGAAAAACGCGACATCGACTCGACCGACGGCCTCAGGATCGTCCGTTGCGTTGACGGTGGGCAGGTCGACGTCTCCGAGTGGACTCTGAATCCGGAGGCCGCGGGTCTTCAGTGCGGCGAGGTGGGCGCCGCGTGCGATGAACACGACCTCGGTGCCCGCCGACGCGAGCCGTCCGCCGAAGTAGCCGCCGACGCCGCCGCTGCCGACCACCGCGACTCGCATAGGCCGGCAAATCGTAGCATGAGAGAAAGCGGATAGAATTGTCGCGCTCATGACGAAGTACGGGCGCTCGCCCTGGATTGATCAATTTCAAAATCACGCGTGCCGTCTCACCCGCGCCAGCGAGGAGCGATCGAGGCTGGCGTGGTTGTCGTGGGCGGTGGATTGACCGGCTGTGCGACGGCATACGCGTTTGCAGCGGCCGGCATCAAAGTGGTGCTGATCGAAGCCGATCAGGTTGGTCGAGGAGCCACGGGTTTCGGAGGAGGTTGGATCGGCGACGATCCGGGCGTTCCGTTCGCCACGTTGGCGAACGCCCTGGGTTTGCGTAGGGCGCGTCGCGCCTGGCAAGCCTGGCACCGGGCCGGGTTGGATCTTGCGGCCCTCTTGCGCCGATTGAATATCAAGTGTGCACTCGAATCGCACGAGGCCTTCACGATCGCGATTGATACCGATCAGGCCGGGCGTCTTCGACGTGAACAGAAGGGACGCCGCGACGCTGGATTGGAAGCGCCCTGGCTGAATGCCAGGAACGTAGCTTCGGAAACGGGCATCGCGGCAGCCGCTGGAATTCGAACGCACGATGGCGCGACTCTCGACCCGTATCGTGCGGCGTTGGGCTTGCTGAATGCGGCGGCCGACCGCGGCGCACTGGTCTTCGAGCGCTCGCCAGCCTGCGAGGATCAAATTCGGACGAAAAGGTGTGGTCGTGCACACGGCCGGCGGCACGATTCGGGCCTCTCGAGTTGTCGTCGCCACAGGCGTGCCGACCATGCTTTCAAGGCGCTTCGCCGGCACTTCTGGTTTCGGCGAACCTATCTGGTGCTCACCGAGCCAGTGCCCGCGAAGGTTCGCCGCGGCTTGGGCCCTCGAGAGTCCATCGTGCGCGATTCGGCGGAACCGCCGCACCTCGTACGCTGGGTGGGCGACGACCGCCTCCTTGCGATGGGTGCGGACGCCGAAACACCGTCTGACCGTTTGCGGAGCAAGATCCTGGTGCAGCGAACGGGACAGCTGATGTACGAGCTGTCGACGCTCTATCCCGATATTTCCGGCATCGCGCACCGAGTACGGGTGGGATGCCTCATACGCGCAGACCGACGATGGTCTGCCGTACATCGGCCCGCATCGAAACTATCCCTACCATCTGTTCGCATTTGGTGATGCGAGTCACAGCGTCACAGGGGCGTACTTGGCCAGCCGCATTCTTCTCCGCTATCACCTGAACGAGGTCGGAGCCGGCCGACGGGTTCTCGGGTTCCGATAGGCAGGAGGGGCGGAGGGGCTCTTTGCCCGCCTCTCCTGCCCGTGATCTAGAGTGTTGTGATGTCCGTTGATCTTCTTGTCTTCGGGCCCCACCCCGACGATCTCGAAATCGGTCTTGGCGGCACGATTGCGCGGCATGCTGCGCTCTGGCCTGACGCGTTGGCCTCTGCGACCTCACGGCTGGGTGAAATGGGCAGCAACGGCACCGTGGACGATCGACTCGCCGAAGCCGAAGCGGCGCGAGTGGCTCTCGGTGCCGCCTGGCGCGAAAACCTGCGCGTTGGCCCGACCGTCGCATTGGCAAAGACCCCGCCCATCTCGAACAGGCGGTCGCCTTCATCCGACGTCATCGCCCCCGAACGGTCGCCGTGCCCTACTGGTCCGATCGGCATCCCGATCACGTCGCCGCCAGCGAAGTGCTGACCGAAGCGGTCTTCAACAGCGGTCTCCGCCGGTACGCCGCCGAAGGGGACGCGTGGAAGCCGGATTGGATCTGCTACTACTTCATCAATGATTCGGCGCCGCCATCGTTCGTCATCGACGTGTCCGACTGCTATCAACGCAAACGGGAAGCGCTCGATTGCCATACCAGCCAGTTCCAGCGCGGCGACGCCGGGCGCGACGGCCACACGCCTGAACACGCCGCTCTTCCGGCAGCTGATCGAAAGTCGTGACGCGCAGTTCGGGCGCCCTGGCCGGCGTTCGCTGGGCCGAAGGCATCGTCGTGCGGGAACCCATCCTGCGGGCGTCCCTGATGAAAGTGGCTCAATGAACGTCGGAATTGTCTGTTACGCGTCGGTCGGTGGCAGCGGCGTGATCGCGAGCGAATTGGGCAAGACACTCGCGTCCGCGCGGCCATCGTGTGCACATCCTGAGCAGCGATACCCCGTTCAGGCTCGGCGACTACCAGCCCGGGCTCTCGTTCCACCGGGTCGAAACGCCCACCTACCCGCTGTTCCGGGAGCCGCACTATCATCCTGTCGCTCGCCAACAAGATCGTGCAGGTGTCTCGAGCCGAGCGACTGGATATCATGCACGCCCACTACGCGATTCCACATGCCACCGCGGCCTATCTCGCGCGTCAGATTCTCGCTTCGTCACTCGATCGCCTGCCGCCGAAAGTCATCACGACGCTGCATGGCACCGACATCACGCTGCTCGGCAGCGACCCGTCATACTCGGAAACAGTCGCATTCTGCATTCGAGCAGTCTGACGGCGTTACGGCGGTGTCCGAGAGCCTGAAGGCCGACACCGAGCGCCAGCTTCGGCTTGATTGCGAGATTCGAGTGATTCCGAATTTTCTCGACTGTTCCGTTCATCGTCGGCTTGCCGTTCCCGACCTTCGCCACCGCTTCTGCACGCGACGACGAGAAGATCGTGATCCACGTCTCGAACTTTCGTCCGGTCAAGCGAGTCGTCGCGCCGTCATCGATGTCTTCTCGCGGATTCGACGGGAAGTCCCGGCGCGCGCTGCTGATGGTCGGTGACGGTCCCGACCTCGGCGAGGCGGTGCAACGGGCACGCGCCCTGGACCAGACCAGTCACGTGACATTCGTGGGAGAGCAGGATCAGGTCTTGCCGCTGCTTGTCGATTTCAGACGTGTTCCTGCTGCCTTCGTCTCAGGAGAGCTTCGGGCTGGCTGCCTCGAAGCCATGGCGTGCGAGGTTCCGGTCGATTGCCTCGCGCGTCGGCGGTCTTCCGGAGGTCATCGCGCATGGCGCTACGGGTTTCCTGCACGCGCCCGACGATCTCGACGGCATGGCCGCGTTCGGCAATCACGGTGTTGTCGGACGAGACGCTGCATCGTCGCATCGCCGCGGCGGCGCGCCGGACGGTGCACGAGCGTTTTGCGACGAAAAGATCGTGCCGCTCTACGAGGCGTATTACGAGGAAGTGCTTCGCCCGCAATTGATATGCGCCCACAGCCTCAGGCAGAATGAGACAGGAATGAGCCAAGCCGCTCTACGACGGGGAGTCCCAAGCGCTGGTCGTGTGCGTGTGCCTGGCCATCGGTCTCGGCGGCAGCGCTCGGCCGGTCCCCGCGCGCTCAAATGCGTGCGATCCCGGTCGACGAAGAGCAGGGGCATGTCGCGCTCGGTCTGGCCCTGCGACACCTCGGCAACACCGGCGTGTTCATGATGGCGACTGCCCATCCCGACGACGAGAACAACGGGCTGTTGGTGCAGCTCAATCGCGGCCAGGGGTATCGAACGGCGCTGGCGACGGCGACTCGCGGCAACGGCGGTCAGAACGAGATCGGCCCGGAGATCTTCGAGGCGCTCGGCGTGCTGCGGACCGAGGAGCTTGCGGCGCTGCATCGCTTCGACGGCGCCGAGCAGTACTTCACGCGAGCCGTCGACTTCGGCTACTCGTTCAGCATCGACGAGACGTTCGAGAAGTGGGGCCGCGACGAGATCATCGCCGACTACGTCCGACTGATCCGCATGATCCGACCGGACGTGATCACGGGCATGAGCCCGGCAGGAACGGGCGGCGGGCAGCACCATCAAGCGTCCGCGGTGCTGTCGCGCGGAGGCGTTCAAGCTCGCCGGCGATCCGACGAAGTATCCCGAGCAGCTCAAGGACGGCCTGCGCCCGTGGCAGCCGAAGAAGTTCTACTTCACTCAGGTCGGGTTCGGCGCCCGGCGCACAGAGTGCCGACACGGATCCTGCGCGGCTCAACCTGGCGCGTCTACGATCCGCTGCTCGGCAAGACCTACGCCGAGATCGGCACCGAGGCGCGCAGCATGCACAAGTGCCAGGGCATGGCGCAGCTGCTGGCGCTGCCCGGGCCCGTCGGCGGCCAACCTATCAGCTCGTCGAATCGACGATACCCGGTCAGCTGCAGACGAGACGGAGACGTCGCTTTTCGACGGCATCGACACGAGCATCGCCGGGCTTGCGCAGTTGGCGGGCGCACGCGGTCGCCGGAGGAATCTCGTCGACGGCCTGAGCGCAATCGCCGTCTGCCGTCCAGAACGCGCAGAAGACATTCGAGAGCGACACGCACGACGCGACGCGTCCAGCCGCTTCTCGACGGGCCTGCACGCGGTCCGCGTCGCTGCGCGGCCGGCTGCGCGCCATGCCGCTCGACGAAGGCGGCCGCGACGACATCGACTTCCGGCTTGCGGCAGAAGGAGACGGAATTCCAGCAGGCCATCCTGCTGGCCAACGCGCGTGCGCGTCGAGGCGCTGGCCGACGACGGCGTGGTGGTCCCGGGACAGCCGGTCAAGGTGTCGGTCGTGGTAGCCGAACAACGGTTCCGCCGAATGTCACCGTGAAGCAGGTGAAGTTCAGCGGCTTCGACGGTGACGCGCCGTGCACGCTCGCCGACGGCCGTCGGCGGCGGCGCGTGGCCGCGGCGGCCGGGCGAGGAGGCGCGGCGGCGCGCGCCGTCCGGCGCTCCGTCGTCTCGACGTTGAAGAAGGCGATGGTCGCGCGATGCGACGTCGGACTCTGAAGATTCCGGCCGGCGCCCGCGTCAGCGAGCCGTACTGGCACCGCGCAAGGCGAAGCCGGGCCGCTACACGTCTCGACGCCGACGCGCCCGTTCGGGCTTGCCGTACCGGCCGACGCCGTTCCACGCGCAGATCACCTTCGGGTCGACGTGGCGTCGCGCGGTCGGCGACCGAAGAAGTCGATCGCCGACGACTGCCCGGTCGAGTATCCGCTACGAGGGCAACATCTTCAGCGGCGAGAAGCGGACCGAGCTGCTCGTGGTGCCCGCGTTCTCCGGTGCGCGTGTCGCCCGACATCGCCATCATTCCGGCGCGTCGTTGATCGGCGCCGCCGAGTCCGGTGGCCGCCGCCAGCGCGTCGGCGCGTCCGGCCGATGCCGACCGGCGACGCGAAGTGCGCGTCACGGTGGTGAACGACGCGCCAGGGCGCGGCCGAAAGCGTCGTCACGCTGCAGCTGCCGGCGGGCTGGACCGTCGACGCCGGCGCAGCAGACCATGACGTTCGCGCGGCAGGACGAATCGCAGACCGTCCGCTTCTCCGATCAAGCCGGCGGCCGACACGGTGCCGGGCGAATATCACGTGCGCGCCGATCGTCTCGTCCGGCGCGGCCGGACGTTCGACCGCGGCTACCAGACGATCGAATATCCGCACATCCGCCGCCAGCACATCTACCACGACGCGGATGTCACGCGTGAAGGTGATCAACGTCAAGACGCGCGCCGAACCTGACGGTCGGCTACATCGTCGGCGTCGGCGACGAGGTGCCGGCGGCGATCGAGCAGCTCGGCGTCAAAGTCGAGTTCATCACGCCGGAAGACCTGGCCTGGGGCAACCTGTCGCGCGTTCAGCGCGATCGTCACCGGCGTGCGCGCGCCTACGAGCGGCCGCGCCGATCTGCGCGCGAACAACAGCCGGCTGCTCGACTACGTCAACGGCGGCGGCACGCTCATCGTTCAGTACAACAAGTTCGAGTTCAACGACGCGCTACTACGGCCCGTATCCCGCGCATCGTCAGCGGCAACCGCGTGACCGACGAATTCGCTGCCGGTGAACGTCGTGGCGCCTGGCGATCCGCTGGTCACGTTCCCCGAACGAGATGACCAGCGCCGACCTGGAAGGGCTGGGTGCAGGAGCGCGGCCTGTATTTCCTCGGCGACCGCGATCCGCGCGTACCGGGACTCGTGTCGCCTCGAGGATCCGTTCTCGCTCAACGAAGGGCGAAAAGCGCGGCGCGCTGGTCGAGACGACGTGCGGCAAGGGAATTGGGTGTACGTCGGCCTTGGGTTGTGGCGGCAATTCCCGGCCGGGACCGACGGCGCGCTATCAGCTGCTGGCGAATCTGATCAGCCTGGGCGGCGCCCACGGCCACGCCACGTCAAGAGCTCGGGGCGCTAAGAGCGCTTGCCGCTTGAGCACCGCCGGATAATTCTGCCGGTGTTTCGATGCGCAGGCCAGAAGCTGCAGCGCCGAGAGAAAGTGCCCGCCGATGATCTGGTGACCGACGACCTCCGGCTCCCACTGGCGCGCGACCTCGGCGATGTGCGTGATCGTAGATTCGACCGCCGCGCGACGCGCATCGCCTGGCCGCCGCTCGCTCAGCATCGGGATGCAGCCGCTGTCCGGCAGATCGTGGACGGCCATCCTCGCGAACACTTCGCTCTCCAGCAGCCTGACGGCGCGTCGGCTGGCGGGAGCCTGAATTCGGGCGGCAGCCGCGTCGCCCACGGAAAGAATTCGAGACAACAGTGCCACGCGGTTGCACGGAGCTGCTGATGCGCTTCTCAGCGACTTCGTGCAGCAGAGACTGGGCCGGCGCGCTTTGAGGGGCCGAAGTCGACGAGCCCGCCCGAGGAGCACGCTGGTATCGGAGGAACACGCTCACGGCCAGCGATTCCGTTCTTCTTCGATGGCGGCAGCGATGTCGACGATGGGCGCGGCTGTCAGGGCGCCGCCTCGACGGGCGGGCAACCAGCCGCGCGCCGACTTTACAGAGGCGCGGTCCTGAGGCGACGCGCACCAGCCGGATACGCCAGTTCGTCGCCGGTGATCCTCCAACTCGGAGCCTGGGGACAGCCGGCCGCGTTCCCTCATCGCGGCTGGAATTACCACCGTCCAGCCTTGTCAATGGTAGGTCCTCATACCAACAGGATACCACTGCTCACCGGACCAGTGGTTGTTCATCGCGATTTCTCGGGCTACGGTTCCGGTCTCGGGCGAGGTGGGCCGCGCCAGCCAGCGGAAAAGAAGATCGACGACGAAAGCCGGCCGGAATGAACGGCCCCCACCACGACTGCACGCCGAGGGCAGCCAGTGTGCTGGCGCCGCCCTCTGACCAGCAGCAGCGATGGCGACAGCCCAGGCGAACGAGCCCTCCACCAGATGGAGTCCGCTGAACTTGAGAGGGACGCATTCCGGCGTAGGCGCAGGCAATCGGGATAGCCGTTCGCAGCGGCCCGGCAGAGAAGCGGCTGGCGAGCACGATGCCTGTCTCGTGGGAATGAACGCGTGCGCTCACGATGTTTCAGTAGGCGCCCAGGCGGGAAAGCGATCGAGCCAGTGGATTCGTCCTCGAAGCACGTAGAACCATAGCTGGTCGCCGACCGCGCGCCGACCGGCGCGCCGGCGGCGATGACGGCTAACCAGTTCAGATCGCCGGTGATCGCGCGGGCGCACTGCGCTGCTAACGAATCTCGCCTTCTGATGATTGCGAAGAGGAAGATGGCGAGATAGGGCATTTTCGGGAGCTCAGGGCTCAGGGCGTTGGTAAGCTACTTGAACCACTCGCGCAACGCGCCTCTGCCTGTTCGTCCGGTGAGGCTGGCATACACCGGGATTTGCATCGCTCCGCCGCCCGGCGGGCCGGCGCGCCAGGGCGGCTCGACGGGGCGCCCGCGGAAGAGCGCCAAATCGGCTACGAGCATCAGCGTGCAGCGTCTCGATGTCACGCCTGCGGCGGACGCAGCGGACGGCCAGATCATCGCGCTGCGGCCCGTGACCAATATTGGTAGTACAGTGCGTGCACTTGGGCGGAATCACCGGAGTGCTCACACCTGGCAGGTCGTGGGCGCTCGATCCATCACCGCGGCGTGGCGCCGTGTTCGTTCAGTCCATTCGTCCAGCCTTTCGAGCGCCGCTGCAGTCCGATCGCCGCCTGCACGTTCGGAAATCGCTCCGCGTAGGTTTCCGGGAGCGGATCGAGCGATCGGATGTCCTCCCACAGATAGACGTCCGGGTTTGCCCCGATCA
>ERZ1370068.8720-contig-7552_pt1 | contig 25997 bp, 37 predicted proteins | sample MGYA00561227_ERZ1370068 | MGnify/ENA primary metagenome ERZ1370068 (study PRJEB38410, sample SAMEA6850437) | metagenome | study: Metagenomic assessment of the ecological functions of the soil: analysis of the soil microbiota associated with the...
AAGTTACGTATTGCTAGCACGCAGGCGAGCCGATTTCCGCGGAGCGTGCCGCCGGTTTCGTGAGATCCGGCATGTGGCTCGACTACGGCGCAGGCACTGTGCCAACCCGATGTCTTCGACACAGCGCTTGGCGCCCGCATCCGGGAACTCACCAACGTCAAGATCCGCCATTGTTTGACGATGCGCCCCCGCGCCGTGTTTGAACGCCGATCCCGAAGGCCGTCATGTCTATTCGGTTCAGCCTGCATTACTCCGGCTACGACCGAAGAATGCACGATTGCGGACGCTGCAATTACACTCCCGGTCAATCTTGGTAGAAATCCCGGATTACTACCGGCGCTTCATCGACCCTGTCGACATCGTCATCCTCAAGACCTGTCCGATCGATGAAGACGGCTATTTCAATCTGAGCGCGGCGAATCTCTGGCACCGCGCCATCGTCGAGCGCGCCAGGATGGTCATCGTCGAGACGAACCGCGGGCTGCCCTATGTCTATGGCGAACAGACGGGCGTGCACGTCAGCGAGGTCGACTACGTGATCGAGGGCGACGACGCCCCGGCGCCCGAACTGCCGAATCCGCCACCGAGCGAGATCGACGCAGCGGTGGGACGGCTGATCGCGGCGGAAATCGACGACGGCGACTGCCTGCAAATCGGCATCGGCGGCATGCCCAATGCCGTCTGTGCGGTGCTGCTCGAAAGCGGCGTGCGCGATCTGGGCGTGCACACGGAGATGATGACCGACGGCCTGGCCGACCTCTACAAGGCCGGACGCATCACGGGCGCCAGAAAAACGCTGAACCCGGGCAAGATCGTCTATACGTTCGCGCTCGGCTCGCGCGATCTGCTACGCGACACTCGACCGCAATCGCGACATGCATTGCTGCCCCGTCGACTACACGAACGCCGCCGCACGTCATCATGCAGAACGATCGCATGATCTCGATCAACAACACGACGCAGGTCGACTTGCAGGGACAGGCGGCCTCCGAGTCCGACGGTCACCGCCATCTCAGCGGCACCGGCGGGCAATTGCGGTTCGTGCGCGGCGCCTACGCCTCGAAAGGCGGCAAATCGTTCATCTGCCTCTCCTCGACCTACGACAAGCGCGGCGAGCGCCGCAGCCGGATCGTGCTGAACCTGACGCAAGGCAACGTCGTGACCACACCCCGCTCCGACGTCATGTTCATCGTCACCGAGTACGGGATGGTCAATCTGAAGGGAAGTCCGTCGCCGAACGCGCCAACGCGCTGATCGGCATCGCGCATCCGGACTTTCGCGAGGGTCTCGAGCGTCAGGCATACGAGCACTGTCTGATTCCGCGCGGCTTTTTCGGCGCAGACGACAGGGGCAGGCACATGACATCGAATACCACGACGCAGACCGAGAGCTCTGCTGCTGACCGAGACGAAGGACGGGGTCGCCACGCTGACGCTCAACCGTCCCGGCCAGTTCAACGCGCTCTCGAGTGCGCTCATCGACGAGCTGCAGTCGACCTTCGACCGCCTCGCCGCGGACCCGACGGTCCGCGTGGTCGTGCTCGCGGCCAATGGCCGGGGATTCTGCGCCGGGCACGATCTCAAGGAGATTCGGGCGATGGGCAGTGTGCCCGACGTCGAGGCGCTGTTCGCGCGCTGCAGCCGCATGATGATGACCATCACGACGCTGCCGCAGCCGGTCATCGCGAGGGTGCACGGCATCGCGACGGCGGCCGGTTGTCAGCTGCGTCGCCACCTGCGACCTCGCGGTGGCATCCACGGCGGCGACCTTCGCCACGCCGGGCGTGAACATCGGCGCGTTCTGTTCCACGCCCAGCGTCGCGCTCGGCCGGGCGGTCGGCCGCAAACACGCCATGGAGATGCTGCTCACAGGCGAAACGGTCGAGCGCCGCGCGCGCCTACGAGATCGGACTCGTCAATCGCGTCGTGTCGCCCGAGGCGCTCGATGCCGAGGTCGAGACGCTGGCGAGATGTATCGCGTCGAAGTCGTCGGCCGTCATCGCGTCCGGCAAGCAGCTCTTCTACCGTCAGCTCGAGCTGTCGCTCGGCGATGCCTACGGCATGGCCGGACACGCCATTGCCTGCGATTTCTTCGCGCGACGACGGCAAGGAAGGCGTGGACGCGTTCCTCGGCAAGCGCTCGCCGCGATGGAAGAATCGATGAACTGACTAGGAACCGCACGCGCCCGTTCGTGAGCTCGTAGACGGCACCCACGAGCTTCATCGTCCCTTCGGCCGTTCGGGCCTTCGCCCTCCGGCGTCTCCAGCACCTGACGCATCGACCAGCGCACGTTGGCCTCCACGGCCGCGCGCACTTCCTCCTCCGGCGTCAATCCACTCGGGAGATCGCGAAGTCCGGGCAGGATGGCGTCGAGCAGCAGCGCGATGCGGGCAGGCTCCTGTGCGCTCTCCGCCTGATTGCAAGCGCGGCCCCGACGGCCCCGCAGCCGTCGTGGCCGAGCACGACGAACAGCGGCGTGCGCAGATGCACACCGGCGTACTGAAGCGTCCCCAGCACCTCGGGCGAGATCACGTTGCCCGCGACGCGGACGATGAACAACTCGCCGAAGCCGGCGTCGAAGATCAGTTCGGGCGGCACGCGCGAATCGCTGCATCCGAGAATCGTCGCGTACGGACGTTGCGCCTTGGCGAGCTGCGGCCAGGATCTCCTTCTGAATGGTCGGAAAGCGTGCTTCGCCGCGCCACGAAACGCTCGTTGCCGGCGATCAAACGTTCGAGAGCCTGGTCTGCAGTGCAGAAATCGACATCAGTCTTGCGGCACCGGGGTCCACGACCGGTCCGGATTGAAACGCTCCATCCGTTTGAATTCGTCCAGCGTGCCCTGACCGAAATCCTTCTGATAGACCACGCCGTCGTGGCTGACCACGAAGGTTTGCACGCCGGTGACGCCGTACTTCGGCCGGCGCCGCCACGAGCGCAAAGCCGCCGATCATCGCGCCCTTCACCACGAAGTCCATCTGCCCGAGCGGCGCCGCGGGCCCCTGACCCTTGAGAATCTTGAAGAAATAGCCGTGGTAAGGCTCGGCACGGTTGCTGTAACCCTGCTCGATTGCGCGAGCGATGGCTTCGCCGATCGGCCCGTCCCACTTGCCATCCGCGGTTTGCCACGCCAGACCGTCCTGTTTGCCCGGTGTGCTGATGATGCGCTGGGCGTACTGGTTGACCTCGTAGCCCTCGCGCTTCTGGAGCGCGTATTCGTGCTGCGCCTCGACGTAGCCGCGGCAGATCGCGATCGCGTCCAGTTCGTTGGCCCCGACACGTCGATAGAGCAGCTCGCGGCGGCCGGACTTCGGATCGAACGACCATGTCGCACCGCGCTTCACGATCGGAATCGGGAACGGCCATTCCTCGTCGCCGACGAGCAGAAAGCGCGCGGCGCCCGGTTTTCGGATCCACTGACACGCGGATCTTTTCGCGAGCCTGCGCGGCGAATTCCGTGGCGCGCTGGCGGTCGTGCGCGTACTCGCCCGAGAGCACGATGTCGGCATCCGTGGAGCCAAACAGCTGCCGGAGCGCACGGACGTCGAAGTGTTTCCGCCGCGACGACCAGCGCGTCGGCGGCCTGTCGCGGCGTAGCGAACGCCCTGGCCGCGTCAGCGGAGCGCGGTTCCTCTGCAAACGCTATCGAGGTCAGGCACAGGCAGGCGAGCGCTGCGAGGCCTGCGAGAATGTTTTGTGCGCGCGTGAATCGCATGTTCCTGCTCCTGTGGTGCGCCGCATCCACGTCCTTCTATCGTCGTCCTCCGCCACCGCGGCTGCCGCCGCCCCGACTCCCACCGCCGCGACTTCCACCGCCGCGACTCATACCGCCGCCTCCGCGACTCCTCCGTAGCCGCCGCTGAAACCGCCCGAACGGCTGCCCGATCCGCTGCGAGACTGAAAGCTCGACGAGCCGCGGTTGCTGCTCGCGCGTGCGCTGCCGCCGTCGTATCGCTGGGAGCCGCTGCCGAACGCACCGCTGCTGCCGCTGCCGCGTGAGAGATCGCGCTGGCCGATGCGATCGGCTCCGCCGGCTGCGCCGCTGCCGCGTGAAAAATCACGCGAGCTGAGTTGACCGGAACCGCCTGTCCGATTGGCGCCGGCGCCCCAATTGCCGCCCGCCCGACCTGCAGCCGCCGCGATCGGCGGCGCCCGCCCGATTGGCCGCACCAGCACGATTGGCTGCGTCACCGCGGAACTGCCCTTGCTGACCCGCTTCCCGCCCGACCGGCCACACCGCTGGTGCCTACCGCGCGATTGCTCTGCAGGTTGCCGCCTTGCCGCGCCAACCTGCTGCCGGGCGCCCGCCTGCCGATTGGCCAGCGAGTCGCCCCGCGCCGTCCCGCCGTACCGGTTCGCGGTCGCCCGATCGCGATACGGCGCGCCGCCGCGATGCGCGGCGTTGTGCTGCCAGTTGTTGTTGATGGTGCCGCCGCGGTAGCCGGCGTTGATGTTCGCATTCCGGACGAAGTTGTTGTTGCGGTTGATCGAGATGTTGTTGTTGCCCCAGCCCGCATTCCAGCCCCAGCCGCCGCCTCCCCAGGCCGCGCCCATGGCGACGCCGACGCCCCACGAGACCGCCATCCCCGCCGCGACGGCGCCCGCCGACAGGTAGTAAGGCGGGTAGTAAATCGGCGGATACGGATAGACCGGCGCGCCATACACCGCGACCGGGTTGGCATGACGGCACGTAGACGACTTCTGGGCTCGCCTGTTCGATCGACGATCACTTGCTCGTGTTCGATGACTCTCGTTTCCACGACCTGCTGTTCGGTCGTTTTCAGATTGCCGGTGGCTCTGCGCTTTGCCACGCATGCGCTGCACGGCCTGCATGACGTCGGCCTGCTGAGCGAGGAACGCGTTGCCCAGATCGGTCGTCCACTGAATGTCGTCCGACAACCGCTTGACCACGTCGGGCAGCATGGCCATCGCCTGTACGCTGGGATCCCAGGGCTGCTGCGCGCGCTGCGTCCGCCAGCGCTTTGTCCTTCAGTCCGGAATTTCGCGTCAGCCACTGCTGGAGCTGCATGATCTCGAGCGGATAGGTCGATGCCGCCAGCGTTTGCGCCAGCAGCGGGTCGGGATATAGCGCGATCGGCGCCACCAGCGAATCGAGCTGGTCAGGAGGAATTGGCGCCGCCTCTTGTGACGCCGAACTTTGCGCGCTGGGCCGCGGAGCCCAGCCAGCCGCGAACGCGTTGCCCGGTCCAATCGCGACGGAACAGAGCACCGCGAGCGCATCTCCGTGCCGTCTTGCTCACCAGCGTTGATTTCCGGATTCATGACCGTCACCGCTCGTGATCGGTGCAAAGCGAAGTCCTTGAAGAAAAAGCCTTTTGAACGTGTCGCGGGTCAGTGCGGGCCAGCGCTGACAGCATCTCGCCGTGCGCGTGTCAGCGGATGGTGGTCGATCAGTCTCGCCACCACATCTTGAGCGCTCCGCCTGAGTCGAACCAGAATCGCCGTTCAGTCCACCCCAGCGCGAACAGCGCCAGATTCTGATCGTAGTACCTGGCCGGTTTGCCGTAGAGGCCGGTCCTGGAATCGATCGCCGATCGCAGTCGACTGAACTGCACGTCCGCGAGCTTCTTCTCGCCGAGCGCGGAGAGATACGGAAGCAGTGCAGCGGAGAAACCGACGGGCCCGTTCGGCGCGGCGACGCTGCCATCGGCTCGCACGGTCTCGGGAGGAACCGTGTTCCTTCGCAGCCAATCGGACATCCCGAAGAGCGAACGCAGCAGGACATCTCGTCCGGGCGTGGCCGGGGTCGAGCATGCCGGCCCACAGATAGACACGAATGGCATCGTAGCCGCCCGTGTCCGACGCGCTGAAGCCCTTGACGGGCGCGTAGTCGATCAATCCATCGCGAACCCACGAGGGGCGGACGCGCTGATCAGCGTTGAAGTGCGTTGCGCGATCTTTTCCCACGGTCCCTCGGGCAGCAGCTGACCGAGACGCACGAAGAGCTGTAGCGGCAGGTAGCTCGCGTTCAGCCGAACGGCGTCGTCCTGGCGAAATCCTTTCGGTGCGGGCAGGAGCACAGGTCCGATGCCTTCGATGTCGGCAACTTCCTCGTCGGCGATCCGTTTTGCCAGCGAGCGCCCGACCGATGTGTATCGTTGGTCGTTCCATGCGCGCCCGGCTTCTAGGAGCGCATATGCCATCCATACGTCGGCATCGGCCGCGGCGTTGGTGTCGAGGACTCCCCATCGGTTGTCCGCGTCGCGGCCCCATAGCCAGCGCGCGGCAGTTGGGCTGTGAGATCGCCGGCCGCGAGGTTCTGCTCGGCCCATCGAAGCAGGCCGTCGAAGCGCGGTCGGTCGTTGGCCACCAGCGCGAAGAACATCGCGTAGGCCTGGCCTTCCGACGTGGTCCGATCGCCGGCGTCGCGATCGATGACGCGGATCTGGGTATCGAGAAAGGCGCCCGTGTAATTTCGATACAACGCGGGCCATGTTGTCTGTCCGGAGCAGTCGATGGCTGTGACGGCAACCACGAACGAGCTCATCAGCGCGAGCCGAGCACACATGGAAAAAATCTTGAATACCACACAGGCCTCGACCAATTCGCGGCTAGAACTCTGGCAGTCTCTCCGACCTGAGAGGTGGGACGAAAGCCGCGAGCCCACAACAGATTGCAGCAATGTCGGCCGCCCGGGCTCCGAGCGACCTAGCAGAATTCATAGTGCCTGAGACCGGGCTTCGCGTCGACCGGGTGACATCTCGCGTCACTGATTGCGTTCGCAATCGCTGCGGCCGTTGTCGCTATGCCGCTGCTGACGCTGCCGCTTGGCTGGCGGGAGCAGGCCGTCTTCGCCGCGGCGCTGATCGCGATCGCCGCGCTCCTCAATCGCACGCTTCATACCACAACGATCACCGTGCTCCTCATGGCGCTGTCGGTGTTCAGCTCGCTCCGCTACGGATACTGGCGCTCGACGCAAACCATGGGACGGCATCACGAGCGCCGGCCACCTCCGGCAGTGGGACACGATATTCGTTCTCCTGATGTTGTGTCGCGGAGTTGTATGCGTTCGACGACGCTCGTCCTCGGTTACTTTCAGACGCTGCGTCCGTTGGGGCGCCAGCCAGTCCCACTAACGCCAGACTCCACGACATGGCCATCGGTCGACGTCTTCATCCCGACCTACAACGAGCCGCTCCGGTGGTGCGGGCGACGGTGCTCGGCGCACTCGCGATGGACTATCCCGCCGGCAAGATGCGCGTGGCGCTGCTGGACGATGGCAACCGGGAGGAGTTCCGGGAATTTGCGGCGACGGTGGGCGTCGCCTACCTGGCGCGCGCGCCGATCATGCGCATGCAAAGGCCGGAAACATCAACCACGCGCCTCGCGCGCACGACCGCCGAGTACGTCGCCATCTTCGACTCGGATCACGTCCCGACCCGCACGTTCCTGCAGATGACGCTCGGCTGGTTCCGCCGCGATCCGCGGCTCGGCCTCGTCCAGACGCCGCACCATTTCTATTCGCCCGATCCGTTCGAGCGCAATCTCGGGCAGTTTCGACGCGTTCCCAATGAAAGCGAGTTGTTCCACCGCCTGATCCAGGACGGCAACGATCTGTGGAACGCGAGCTTGTTCTGCGGCTCGTGCGCGGTGATGCGGCGCGCCGGCGCTCGACGCGATCGGCGGCGTCGCCGTCGAGACGGTCACCGAGGATGCGCACACGGCCTTGCGCATGCAGCGCCGCGGATGGAACACCGCGTCACATCAACAGTCCGCAGGCTGCCGGCCTGGCGACGGAGAGCCTCGGCGGCGCACATCGGCCAGCGCATCCGCTGGGCGCGCGGCATGGTGCAGATCCTCGCGGCTCGAGAATCCGCTGTTCGGCCCGGGCCTGTCGATTCCCTCAGCGCCTGTGCTACTTCAACGCGCGCCGCGCATTTCCTGTTCGCGGTGCCGCGGCTCGATCTTTCTCACGATTCCACTGGTCTATCTGCTCCTTGGCATGGTGAACATCTACGGCCACTCGCTGGCCGTCTTCGCCTACGCGCTGCCGCACATCGTGCTCTCGAACATGACGAACGCGCGCGTTCAGGGGCGCCATCGCTTCTCGTTCTGGAGCGAAGTCTACGAAACGGTGCTGGCGCCGTATGTCCTCGTCGCCCACGCTGCTCGCGCTGATCAGTCCGCGCCTCGGCAGGTTCAACGTGACGAGCAAGGGCGGCGTCATCGATCGCTCGTATTTCGATCGCCGCATCGCGCTGCCGTTCCTGTGCCTGCTGGCGCTGAACATCGCGGGGCTGTTCACGGCCGGCCGGTTGTGGGCGACCGACCCCGCTCACCACGACACCGTCATCATGAACGCGGCATGGACCCTCTATAACGTCCTCGTCCTCTCGGTCGCGGCGTCGGTCGCGCTGGGAGACACGCCAGCGCCGCGCCGCCGCCCGGCGTGGACGTGCCGGCCCGTCTGACGCTGCATCACCGCGGACGGACGCCGCCTCGCCGGCCACCGCGCGCGATCTTTCGCGAGGAGGCGCTGCCGTCCGCAGCTGGCAGCGCCGGCGCCGCTGCCAGGAACGGCGACGTTGTCGTCGCGGCGCTTTGAGCATGAGGGATCGCGCTGCGGAGATCGGCGCGCGCGTCGTCTCGCTCCTCGGGCGCGGCGCAGCACCTGCGCGTTTGCCGCGCTCGACCTGCGTCAGGAGGAGTATCCTGACGCGCCTCATCTACTCGCGGCCCGAGGCGTGGCTCTCCTGGCACACGCTCGCGGCCGGTCGATCGTCCGTTGAGAAGCCTGCTCGCACATTGTCGTGCTCGGTGTGCGCGGCCTGGCGTTCGTCGCCGCTTGCCATCTCTTCACCAGCTCGTCGCGCGACGGCGGCGGAAGCGGGCGCCGGCCGGTCGCGGCGCTTGTCCCGTTGCTGGGAGCCGGTCGATGCGGCTGCCGCGGTGCGTCGAGCGCCGCCAGTCCCGTTCGGATCGACGACGTTTCAGGAAGTCTACGAGCTCAGCGCCATCGGCGCACCGAACGGCATCACGCTGGAAGGCGTCGGCGTCTCTCAGAACCTGTTCTTCGGCGTCCCGCTCACCAAGATCATCACCAACGCGACGCTGGGCCTTCGCTACACGTCTCGGATGCCGAGTGACGGCGCGCTGGTCCTGTGGCTGAACGGCACTCGGCTGGCGACGGTGCGATTCACGCCCGGCACGGATCTGCAGGCTGGAGGTCCCGCTGCCCACCGATCTGCTGATCACGGACAACACGCTGACGCTGCAGCTCGCGAACTGCGACGGCTGCGGCGAGCATCATCCTCCCGCGATCGCGATCGACGCGAGGAGCACGCTGGCCATCGGCGGCTCGAAACTCCCGCTGCCGAACGACCTGTCGCTGCTGCCGATTCCGTTTGTCCGATCCGACAGGGCGAGCGCTCGTGGCAGCTGCCGATGGTCTTTGCGAGCGCTCCCCGACCTTGCCACGCTGCAGGCCGGTGCCATCGTCGCCTCGTGGTTCGGCGTGTTTTCGGACGTTCGCGGTGTCCGGTTTCCGGTCCGCGTCGGCGATCTTCCCGAAGGCAACGCGGTGGTGCTCGCGTTGAGCGGTTCCAGCCTGGCGGCGCGCCTGTCCGTTCCGAGGCGATCAGGATCGTTTCGTCGCCGTGCGCGAGAATCCGCGAGACCCGCACGGCGCGTTGCTGATCGTCGCCGGCGACGACCGCCGGCGAGCTGCTTGGCGGCCGCGCGCGCCCTCGTCACGCGCTCGGCATTTCCTCAGCATGCCGGCTTCATCGCGCCGCGCGACGTTGCACGCGCCCGCCCTCGAGAGGCGATCGGCGCCGCGATGGCTCGCGACCGACAGCGCCCGCGCCGATCGGCATGTACTCAGCGCCGACCGCTTGAGGCTTCAGGGCTCCGGGTCGGTGAACATCTACTTCCGGCTGCCGCCCGATCTGTTCCTCCGGGCGCGACCGTCGGTTCCGCTGTTGCTGAAGTTCGAGTACCCGGCGCGGCGCAAGGCGTCAACCCGGCGGCGCACATTCGCCTGAACGGACAGGACGTGGACACGATCCGCCTGCGCCCCTCGCGCGCCCGGGTCGAGCGCGCCGACATCGTCAGGCTCCCAACCGGCACGCTCCGGGCATGCGCGAACACGCTGACCAGTGGATTTCGACTTCGGCCGTCCACAACCAGCCGACCGACGTCGTGCAGTCCTTCGCGATCCGCCGCGATTCGTCGATCGATCTGCGAGGTCTTCCACACTCCGTCGTGCTGCCCCGGCTCGAGCTGTTTGCGGACGCGGGGTTTCCGTTTACCGAGTGGCCCGCACCTCGGGACGAACGGCCGTCGTGCTTCCCAACGCGCCCACCATCGCCGATGACGAGGCCCTGCTCGAACTCGCGGGATTCTTCGGCGCGCAGACCGGGCGCCGCCGGCGACGTCAATTGTCGTCACCGATGCGAGGCACGTCGATGCGGTGCGCGACAGGGATCTCATCGTGCTCGGCTCTCCGTCGGCGCAGCCGCTGCTGTCCGGCGTGGACGGCCGGCTTGCCGCTGGAGCTGGACGCCGATCGCGTGGCAGTGAGTCCACATCCGATCCGTCTCGCGATGGCTGCATCCCGAGTGGCCGTTTCGCGACGCCGATCGCGGCCGGCTGCGTCGCTCGTCGCCGCGCGGCCGCGGATCGACATCATCGTCCAGCAATTCGTCTCGCCGTTCCGCAGCGATCGCTCCGTTGTGGCGATCGTGCCGGGGTCGAGGCTACGGCGCGCTATCGGGAATGCTGCGGCCGGCAGTGCGCAACGGTCCGGTCTATGGCGGCGCGGCGCTTGCGCTCGGCGGACGCTTTCAGTCCTTCCTCGTCGGCAACCTGACCGTATCGCCCGGCGATCCTCGACTGGATCAACGCGCCGATCGTCTGGATGTTCGAGCACTATCAGTTCCTGCCCGCACTTGTGGTGCTGCTCGCGCTCGTCGTCGTCCTCCAGGTCCGGCGCGCCACCGAACGTGTGGCGGCGCGGCGCATCGCCGATAGCCGATCGTGCTGCTGCTGCTGTCGCGACGTGCTCGCCTCTTGCCGCCCAAACTCGCGAAGGCGTGGACATTCTGTTGAGCAAGGCTCGCTCGCTCGAAGCGCGAGGCCGGATGGATCTCGCCGCGCGGAACTGGAATCAGGTGCTGCCTGGTCAGCCCCGACCAGACCGAAGCACTGGAAGGTCTCGCGCGCCTCGCGAAGCAGAACGGCGACACCGAGGCGTTGCGCCGCGTATCTCGAACGCCTCCGCGCGATCGATCCAGCCAACCCCGCCATCGACGCGATCGAAAAGGCGCGCGTGCTGACGCCGCAGGATCTCAAGCTGCTGGACGATGCAGGACGCTTGGCGGCGGAGCAGAAGCCGGACGCGGCCATGGCCATCTATCGGCGCGTGTTCGGCGACACGCCGCCGACCGGCAAATGGGCCGAAGCCTTTTACGACACTGAAGCGGCCAGCACTGGCGGACGCGAGCAGGCCATCGCCCACCTGCGCGAGCGATCGTCGCGCGGATCCCGCGAACGAGGTGTATCGCCTGTGGCTGGCGCGCCTCTCACCTACGAGCCGACCACGCGCAAGAGGGGCTGCGGCTGCTCGAGTCGATTCGCGATCCTGGCGCGGTCGATCAGGCGCGACTGGCGTGGCGGCAGGCGCTTCTCTGGGAGAAAGACAACCCGGACGTCCAGGCCTCGCTCGAGGCCTACACCCGGCGGTATCCCGATCGCGAGCTGCAGAACAGCCTCGACGAGCAGCAGCGGCTTCGAGCGCTGCGTGAGAAGGATCTGGCGAACACCAGGTTCGGGCTCGCCATGCAGCGCGGCGCGGCGTTGCAGGCCACCGCGCCCGACGCGGCGCTCGCCGCGTACGAGGAAGCCGCGGCGCTTCGCCCCGGCAACGACCAGACGCTGATCGCTATCGCCCGATTGATGCAGCGGCGGGGGAATCTCGCGGGGGCGCAGGCCAGGTTCGAGCAGGTCCTGAAAGCGTCGCCTAACAACGTCGAGGCGCTCGTCGGGCTGGGATTCGTGCGACTGAACCAGAAAGCCTTCGACGCCGCGGCGAGCGCGTTTGCGCGCGCGCAGACGCTGGATCCCAAGCGCCCGGAAATCGAGGAAGGCGCTCGAACGGCGCGGTTCTGGGGTGTCATGCAGCAAGGCGCCGTGGCCCTCGCGCAGAATCGGCCCGACGCGGCGATTGCGCGCTGCAAGGACGCGCTCGCGATCGACGCGAGCGCCAAGGATGCACTGCTGGGCCTCGCCGAAGCGAACCGCCGCAAGGGCGACCGGGCGGAGGCGCTGGGCGCCTATCGCCAGCTCGCGACGACCGATCCGAACGATCCGCGCGGCTGGCTGGGGCCTCACGAGGATCGCGATCGAGTCCGGCGATCCTCGGAGCGCGCTGGACACGGTGCAGAGCATTCCGCGTCAACGCGGTCGCAGCTGGATGCGCATCCTGAGTACCTCGCCCGACTGGCGCGGGCGCTGTATGCCACGAACCAGCCGGCGGACGGCGATCGCATGCTGCGCACCGCGCTCGACGTCGCATCGCGATCGGATTTGGCTGAAGCCCTCGACGCGCGGCTCGAGCTCGCGAGCTTTCTCGTCGACCAGGGCAAAGACGAGGGCGCAGTAGCCATCTACACCCATGCCGCGGGCGCGCATCCGGACAACATCGCGGCATGGGAAGGGTTGATCGGTGCCTACGTCCACATGCGCGCCTTTCCGAAGGCGATGGCCGCGCCTGAAGTCGATGCCGCGCGGCTCGCACGAGGCCGCGGCGAAACAGCCTGGATTCCTGAACACGGCGGCAGCCGGTACTTCGGCTCACGGATTCTGCGTCGAGGCGGAGGGGCTGCTGACACGTTCGCTCGATCTCGACAAGGCCGGCGGCGTCGCCGCCCTGCGCCGGGCACTCAGCTGCAGCTCGCGAGCGTCTGGATGCGCGAGGCGCCGCCACGACAGGGCCGCCGTGAGCTATCGGGCATGTCCTGGACGCCGACGCTCAATCGGTGGACGGGTGGCGCGGCTACATCACGGCTCTTCATAACGCCGCGGCAGGATTTTTCCGCGCTGGCCGACGCTCAACGAATGCCGGCGGGCGTGCGGACGAGGCTGATGAGCGATTCGGATTTCCTCAGGCTTCTGGGCAGCGTCCACGCTGAGGTCGGGAACAACGCACAGGCGGTGGAGCTCCTCGAGCAGGCGCGGGCGCGCTATCGAGCAGCCGGACAACCATCGCCGCCCGACCTGCGACATCCAGCTGGCCTGGACGATGATCTGCAGGTTCGAGAATACGCGCACGAGGCGCCGGCGACTCGTCGCCGCCACGAAGGCCCGTTCCGATGTATCGACGGAACAGCGGGACGCACTCGATGAGATCGCGTCGACGTCAATCGTGCGGACGGCCGAAGAGGCGATGCGTGCGCACGACCCGCGCGCGCGCGATTGCCGTTCTCACCGACGCGGCGCGCGATCTGCCTGGCAACGCCCGGATCCGGTCTGCGCTGGCATCCGTGTATCTCCAGCAGCGCGAATACGACAGAGCGCTGGACCTGTATCGATCGTCCGGAACGACGGAGCGACCGCTGCTGATTACCGCGCCGCCGCCGGCGTCGCTCAGCAGGCTCAACGAAACATCGTCGCTGGAGAAGTTTCTGTGGGAGGGCCGCCAGCGCTGGCCCAACGATCCCCGAGCTGCTTCACATGACGGCCCTGTTGGCGCTGTCGCACGACGACTACGACGGGACCGAGCACTACCTCGCGGCGGCCCTGGCCGCTGCTCGCCGAGGCCGAAACTGAACGGCGGTCCGCGGTTGTTCGACGGTGTCGAATCGAAAGCGAGGCCGAAGCCGTCGGCGGCGGACCTCAGCGCGCCAGGCGTCGTCGGCGAGATGTCGTGCCGGCCGGATAACTGCCGCACCGACGTCACGGGCCGCGAGCGACTCGGCGCGATCGACCGCAGGTCAGCGTCCGTCGGATTCAGAACGAGCTCGACGTCGTCAGGACACGCAACGCGCCGAGCATCGGCGTCGCCAGCCCGTTCACCGCCTCGACTCGGAGATCCGGGCATCAATCGGTTGATCGTTCGGAGACAGCGTCGCCAGCGGATCGGTGGCGATCTTCAACACCGTTCGGGTCGGCGTCGACGCGCATTGGCTCGATCTCGACAGCGGAACTCCGGATGGGCAATCGGGCTATCGGTTCGGATCGCTGCCGCGAGGTGCCCAATTCGCCGGACAACGGGCGAGAGGATGGGCCGGAGAACTGCAGGTGTCGGGCAATCAGTTCGGCGTGGTGTTCGGCGTGTTGCCGAAGGAATTCCTCGTGCAGAACTGGACCGGCGGCTTGCGGATCGGATCGCCTGACGGCTCACTGAAACTGACCGTGGCGCGCGATGCCGTGAAAGACAGCCTGCTGTCGCACGCCGGCGCCGCGCGATCCGGAGACCGGGCATCGTGTGGGGTGGTGTCGTGTCCGATTCCGGCACGCTGCAGTTCAATCACAGCGGGTCTGACAGCGGCCAGTACGGCCTCGGTCGGCGGCTCATTCCTCCACGGCGCTCGCGTCGCGGACAACTGGAGTGCGCAAGGCACGGCCGGTGCGTATTGGCGCATCGTCAAGACTGGACACGGCGGCCTGTCGGTCGGCGTGAACGCCACCGCCATGCACTACGACCGGAACCTGAACTTCTTCTCAATCGGACACGGCGGCTACTTCAGCCCGCAGCGCTACCTCCTCGGCTCGGTCCCTGTTTCGTGGCTCGAGCGGCGTGAGCGTCTCGAATACGAGATCGCGGCTGGCGGCGGCGTTCAGAGCATTCAGCAGGATGGCGCACCGATCGATCCGACGCAGAGCCGACTCGCTCGAGGCTCCCTACGATCCCGACAACCGCAGAGGGGCGAACTACAACGTGGCCTTCCGCCTGGCATACCACGTCGCGCCGCACCTGCACCTCGAAGCGTTCGCGCGGAGCGAACAACGCCCGCGACTTCGCCAGCCGGACCTTTCAGCTCCGGCTCAAGTTGGACTTGAGTCAGATGCCGGCCGGGACGCATCTTCCCGTGAAGCCGATTCCCCGATTGGAAAGGCAGCCGTCCCGTCCGGTTCGGTTGACGTCCGTTTCTGGCGTCACGGATCGTCCCCAGGCGTGATGTTCAGGTAGCGCCTGATGCTTGGTTCCTAAAAGTTTTCGTAATCGGTTGCCAAGTTCGTGACCTCCGATTTAACGATGCCGTTGCAGCGTCGATAACACGTCCACGTACTGTCGTGCCTCGTAGTTCACTTCCTTCAATGAGGCGCGACATGCTGCAGACGCTCTTGTGCAGTGGGTCTGATGCTCTGTCGCGCTCCTGCAGCCTGCGCGGCGCGTGCTGGCGCAGCCCGGGCTCGCGATCACCGGGGTCCGTCGTCGACCCCGACAACAAGGCCGTTGTCAACGCCGCGGTTCTGATCCGCAACGAGGCGACCGGCTCCATCGTCTCGCGACGACGACGGATGCGTCAGGCAGATCTTCGCGGCGTCGACGATCGCCGACGGCACACATACCGTGGAGATTTTCGTCCCGGGCTTTGAGACTGTCCGGCGCACCGGCCTGCGAGGCCACGGGCGGGGACACCGGCGAATGTCCCGATTCAGCTGAGCGTCGCCAACATCAGCGAGACCGTGACCGTGTCGGCGGCGCTGCCGGCGGCGGCGGTGGCGGCGCCGTCGCAGGCGTCGCTGACCGGCGCGCTCGGCGCAGTCGCTCATCAGCGACGAGTACATCCAGAACTACACGTCGCCGATCTCCGACTACAGCCAGGTGCTGCAGATGGCGCCCGGCACGTTCAGCGTCAGCGCGAACGGTCCTGGTCTCGGCGACACGAAGACGTTCTTCCGCGGGTTCAAGGGACGGCCAGTACAGCATGACCTACGACGGGATTCCCTTCAACGACACCAACGATCCGACGCACCATTCGTGGGCGTTCTTCCCGGCGCAGACCATCGGATCCACGGTGTTCGACCGCAGCCCGGGATCGGCGGCCACCATCGGCCCGTCGACCTACGGCGGGTCGGTGAGCCTGCTGTCGCGGTCGCTGAATTCCGATCGCCTCCTGAACGGCACGGTCTCGTACGGCTCGTTCAACACGAGGCTGTTCGACGTGGACTTCAATACCGGCCGGTATCGGCACGGACGGCGATCATCGCTTGATGTTCGACGTGCACGAGATGCGGTCGGACGGCTACCAGACGTTCAACTTCCAGCAGCGCGACGCCTTCTCGGCGAAATACCAGTACCCAGGCGAGCGACAACACGTCGCTGACCGCGTTCAGCGTCGATCATGCATCTCGACGAGCAACACGCCGAACCAGAAGGGCTCGACGCCGCGCGCAGGTCGCAGCAGTTCGGCGACAACTTCCTGATGACCGACGATCCGGCGTCGCCGCTGTATTACAAGTTCAACTTCTACTCGATCCCGACCGACTTCGAGTAACGTCGGCTTCAGAACGCTGCTCGGCAACGGCTGGTCGATCGACGACAAGGTCTACACGATGCGGTACTACAACAAGCAGAACTACAACGGCGTCGACGACGCATCACGACGACGAGCGCCACCGACAAGTTGAACAGCTATCGCAAAGTGCGGCAACAACCTGCCGGTGACCTACGTCGTCGAGCGCGGGCGTCTTCCGCACCGGCCTGTGGTCCGGATACGCGTCGACGGATCGCTACCAGATCGCCGTCGGATCCGCGCACCTGGATCGACGCGGCGCTGCCGAACTTCCACGAGATGTTCGGCACCACCACGCTGCAGCCGTATGCCGACTACTCGTGGCGGGCGCTGCCGAACCTGACGGTCACGCCCGGGATCAAGTACTCGCTACTACCGGCAGAACCTCACGCAGTTCGCCGACAACGGCAAGACCGTCGGCAACCTGAACGGGGCGCCGTCCGTCAACAACGTCGCCGAATACCACGCCTCGGCTGCCGTCGATCGACGCGCACCTGCTCGTGCAGCCCTACTGGTCGATGTACGCGCAGTACGGCAAGGGTCAGAACATTCCGCCGTCGAGCGTGTTCGATGTGAAGAACGCGACAGGTGGGCGTGCTGCCCGAGCCGATTCTCACCGACACCTATGCAGGTCGGATCTGGTGTGGAAGTCGCACCGCGCGACGCTCGACGTCGGACTTCTACCACATCAACTTCCAGAGCGACTACTCGTCGACGTTCGACGCGGTCACCGGCGACACCCTGTACTTCCTGAACGGCGAGTCGATGACGCAGGGCGTCGAGGCCGAGAGCACCGATCCTCGTCGGCGGCGGCCTCGCGCGTCTACCTGAACGCCACCAAGGGCACCGCGAATACACCGACACCGGTCTCTGGGTGCAGAACGCGCCGAGCGACACGGAGACGATCGGCCTGACCTACAACCTGGGCAGCTGGAACGTCGGGCTTCTTCAGCAAGCGGGTCGGGCCAGATGTACAACGACAACGCCACCTCCACCAGGCGATTCCGATCGACCCGTTCAACATCACCAACCTGTTCTTCAACTACACCGTCCGCGGGATCGTCGCGGCTGTCGGCAGTCGACGCATCCGGCTGGCGGTCAACAACCTCACCAACAGCCACGCGATCACCGCGGTCAGCGCGGCCTCGGCGAAGTCCAACGCGGCCGGCGCCGGGCGACATCCTGACGTTGATGTCCGGTCGCAGCGTGTCGACGGCGTTCACCATCGGGTTCAGTCCCAGGTAGGCTGGGGCTCGGGCGAGCGGCGGTCGACGTCGGCCGGCCTGGGCGTCGAGCCGCCCTCTGCCGTCCCTCCCGAACACAGCACACCGGACGTCGAGTATCATCGTGCGCCGCGCAGCGGCGCAGGCCGGTGGTTCGTGTCTCCTCATGGGAGTGCTCGTCACCAACACCCGGCTGGACGGCCGCGGTGGAACCGAATCCTTCATGCGCGACCTCGCGCGCGGCCTGCAGAGCCGGGGCCGCACGCTGATGGCCTACGGCAGCGACACGCAACAGCAGGAGCGGCTGCTCGACAACGACGTCATCGCCGTCGCCACGGATCTGGAGCATCTGCCGGTGCGCCCGGACGTCATTCACGCGATGCATCACCTCGATGCGATGACGGCCATCGCGTCGCTTCCCGGCGTGCCGGCGTTGTATCACTGCCACGGCGCCGTGTGGCGCAGAGCGTCCCCAACGCCCGCGCATCTATCGCCATCTGGCCGTGTCCACGACCTGGCGGAACGCATCGCGGTCGAGTTCAATCTCGCGCCAGACACGATTACTGTTCTCGCGAATAGCGTCGATGTCGCGCGCTTCCGCCGCGTGCGTTCTCTTCCTGCCGGCCGGCGGCGCGTTGTTCTTCAACAGCCGCCATCGCCCGGACAGCGACACCCTCGCCGCGATTCGGGAGGCGGCTGCGCGCCTGCGAGATGGATCTCGACTGCGTGGGCGCGCTGTTCGGGCGGACCACGAGCGAGCCGGAAAACCTGCCGCCCGGAGCACGTGTCGTCTTTGCATCAGGGCGGTCGGCCATCGGGGCCCTCGCCTGCGGCTGCGCCGTCGTCGTGCTCGGACGCACGAGTTGCGGCGAGCTCGTCCGGCTGGAGAACTTCGCCTCGCTGCGCGATCGCCTTCTCGATCGCGGTCAGCTCGCCACCGCCGTCGCCCGACCGGATCGTCGCGGCGTTGGAACGATTCTCGGCCGAAGAGTGCGGCGTCGTGTCGGCGCGCCTGCGTCAGGAGGCGGGCTTCGGGCGAACTGTCGATGCACTGCTCGTGATCTACGAGCGATCGTGAGCAGCATCGTCGCGCCGAACCCGATCCTGCCGCCGAGATGCGGGCGATGGTCCGCTACCTGCGAAAACTCGTGCCGCTGATCAAGATGACCGACCGCGCGCTCGACGGCGAGTGGGCGTCTCCGACGCGCGCCGACACCGTCGATGCCTTGCAAGCGCAGCTGGTCCAGGTTCGGCAGCGCGTCGAACAGATCGAGAAAGCCCGGTGATGGTTCCCGAGCACGACTGCACTTCCTCGGGATCTGCGGCCGGGCGATGGGGGCGATCGCCGAAGCGATGGCGGCAGCGGGTCATCGCGTCACGGGATCGGACGAGGACGTCTACCCGCCCATGAGCGGCTACCTCCACGACCGGGGACTGCGCGTCGCGACTCCGCACGCCGAAGGCAATGTGCCCGCCGACGCGGATCTCGTGGTCGTGGGGAAGCGCGTCGCGGCGAGATAATCCCGAGCTGCGGTCGATTCTGGCTCGCGGCCTGCCGATCATGTCGTTTCCCGCGTTTCTGCACACGCGGTTCCTCGCACAGGTCGCGGAATGCCGTCGTTGCGGGCGGCGTCGGAAAACCACGACGACTGCGATGCTGGCGTGGATTCTGGAGCAGGCTGGTTTTCGCCCCGACTATCTGATTGGCGGGATGGCGCGAAACTTTCCGGCGCCCGCACGCCTCGATGCGACAGGCCTCACCGTGCTCGAAGGGGACGTAGTCGCGTGTGCCTTCGACGATCCCTCGCCGAAATTCGCCATTACGCACCCGAAGTTGTCGTCATCACCAATCTCGTCGCCGACCACCCCGATTTGTATCCGGATCCCGCGTCCTTGCGTGCCGTGTTCAGCGCGCTCATCCGTTTGCTGCCATCCCACGGCTGCCTCGTCGTGTCGGCCGACGATGATGCGGCGGCCAGCCCGGCGGCGGAGGCGCCATGTCAGGTTCGTGTCACGGGTCTCAGGCGCACGGGGATCGGCAGATCGACGATCTGTGCCTGACGCCGCATGGCTCGCGCTTTCGTCTCGACAACACCAGGTTCGAGCTGCCGCTCGCCGGCGTGATGAACGTGCGGAACGCCGCTCTGGCGGCACAAGCCGCGATGCATTTCGGCGTACCAGCGCGCAAGCGAGCGCGCCCTGACATCGTTCCGGGGCATCCTCAGCCGGCAGGAGCCTCGCCACGTCGCCGGCTATACGATCGTCACCGACAAGGCCTCGCATCCTTCGTCGATCGTGGAGCTGTGCCGCGCGCTGCGCCAGCTCTACCCGGGTCGGCGAGTGATCTCGGTGATTCAGCCGCGCGCCACCGGCGGGAAGCAGTGGAATTAATGCCAGCGCGATCTACCGGCGGCACTGGCGAACTTCGACAAAGTGATCTTGACCGACGCCTACGAGCACAAGCCCGCGGACAACGCGTGGTGGCGCCACGATCCCTTTGCATGGAGACCCTCGAGCGCGATCTGAAACGCCTGGGCGTCGACGTCACGAAGGCGGGTGCGATCACCAAAGATGCCAGACGCGGTTCGGGCCGTTGCCTGCGACGGCGATGTCGTGCTGATGTCGATTCGCGAGCCGTTTGCGAACCACGTGTCGGCCGTCGAACTAGGGTTGCGAACGCAGGGCCAAAGCCCTGCGCCACAGTTGTGACAGACGCTGCCCGAGCGTCCGCCTGGCGGTCAACACGTTCACGTCGCGCTGCACCGACGTCAGCATCTGGGCGATCACGCCATCGACACGCTGGCGCCACTGAGGATCCTGCAAGCCCGATCCACCCTCCAGAATCTGCGCAAGCGTCCGCGCGAACTGGCGAGGATGGTGCGCCGCTCGTAGCCGCTCTAACGCTCCGGGACTGTTCCCGGAGCGTTGCGACCGTCAGCCATACGGGCCAGGATTGTTGAGAGGTCATGCATGCTCCGCCACACCAGCGCGTCATCGGTCGCCGCTTCGTCGGCCGTCGCTGCCGATTGAGGACGCGCTGAATGCCCGAGATACGGGATCCCGGCGGCCATGACTTCGATTCGGTGCGCGCACCGTCGATCGGAAACGACGCGCAGTAAGATCGCACCTATGCTCCCACAGCGTCGCCGTCACCGACGGCGTCTGGGGCCACGTGGACGAACCGATCCTGAGGCACGTTCACCCCGCGAAGGGCATCCGCGATCTGCGAACGGGCCGCGCGTCGAGCCCCGATATGCGCGTGCCGGCCACCGGTCGAACGCAGAATGACGCCGACGGTCTCGGCGTAGCCGAACGCATAGTCGCTCGAGAATTTGTGGGCGGTGCCGCACGACGCCGTGACCAGGCGTCCGTCACGCCAGGAACTCATCGGCCTCGCCGCGGGATCCGGCGCGGTCAGGCGGCAGCCACGCGGAGGCGCGTCCGAGGAACCGCGTCCGCGCCGCCGCCCCTGGCGACAGATCGACGATGCGTACGCCGGGGAGATAGATGCCGAACGAGGGCAGGTAGTCGGCGTGATGCACCAGTACCCGCGTCCGCGCGACCTCGGGTTGCGCCACAACGCTTCGCCAACGGATCGTCGGGGTGATGGAAGAGAAACAGCCGCGCCGGGCGAAGCCTCGCCAGCGTTCGAAACAGGAGGTCGACGCGTGCCGCGAGGGACGGCGCCCGGCAGTAATCGCCGACGCCGGCAGACCAAGACGTGCGCGCGGCATCCGAGATGGTCTCGTCGCTGTGCTCGTGCACATCCGTGACAACGAGATGCGGCGAGCTGGCCGCAAGCGCCCGCACGAAGTCGCCGATGAGCGCCGTGTGGCCGCCATGTTCATGAACCTGCGTGGCGAGGTAGACATCCGCGCCGGGACGCTCCGAATCGCTGGACCGATCAGCGTCTCGCCGTGCCGGGCGATCCATTCCCTCCCCGATGCGCCAGATTCTCCAGTCCCACTCGGGGACGCCGAGCGCCCACGATCGGAGCGGCGTCCGGGCGTGCAGGCGGGACATCTGACGCTGGAATCGGCGGAGCTCAGCTGCCCACTGCGAGCGTGGATCCGTCATCGCGGGCGATTCTAACAATTGATTGAGCCATAATCGGCGCGGTGGTTCCGCGTGTGCTGGCCATCCTGCCGGCGCTGTTCCCGTCGACGATCATCGGCGTCGCGCGCTCCGCTGCTTCGGTTGCAGCGGGCTGGCCGGATCACGCTCGACCTGACGTTCAGTTCCCGGTCAAACGGCCCGCGGTCGAAGCGGCCGATGTCGTCGTCATGTGCCACACCATGGACCCTGTGTTTGCCGATATCCTGAAATGGATCGGCGAGGCCGGCGTCCCGCTGATTTACGAACTCGACGACAACCTGCTGGACGTGCCGGCGATTCCGGGTCTCGATTACCTGCGTGAGCCGAACCGACGCGCACAGCTGATCGCCTGCTTGCGTCAGGCGGATCTGGTCCGCACCTACTCGGCGGCGCTCAGGGACTACGTGTCTGCCTACAACCCGCAGACCGTTCTCGTCGCGGGCCCGCTGGACTGGAGTCTGGTTCCCAGTCGCCTCGGCCCACGGATGGGACGGCCCGTTTGGTCTACGCGACGAGTCGGCAACTTGCGATCACCTGGGCCGGATGCTCGTGCGGGCCCGTTGCCGGCGCCTGCTCGATGATGCCTTCCCGCAGGTCGAACTTCGACGATCTGGGGACCGCACCTGGAGGGGCTCACCGGGTATCACCGCGTGCGACACCTGCCCGACGTCCGCGATTACGACGTTCTTCGCGCGGTTTGCCCGGCGAAGGATTCGACCTCAGGCTCTCGCCCCGCTCGATGACGACCTGTTTCATCGGTGCAAGAGCAATCTGAAGTTTCCAGAATGCGCCGCCGCCTGTGGCATCGCTGGGGCGTGCCGACACGGTTGTCTCACAACACCAGTGTGGTCGACGGCGTGACCGGCCACCTGGCCGGCCCGAGGAAGGACGCGTGGTTCCGCGCGGTCGCGCGGTTGGCGGAGGATGCCGATCTCAGGCGTCGAATCGGGATGAACGCACGGGAATACGCGCGCGCGCATTACAAGCGAGGATCGAACCGACGCCGACTGGATGGCGCAGATCGCGTCGCATGCGGCCGCCCCGTCGCCGGCCCGACGCCTCAGCACGACTCCGCCGCGCGGCCGCCCTGCGCGGCCGCGTCCTGTGGCGACGGCGTGGGGCCTTGCGAAATACGCCTGCACCCTCGGCTGGATAGCCGCGCCACCGATCGTGCGGAGCCACGGCATTCGCGTAGGCCGCTCGTCGTGTCCGCGGTCACGTCGTGGGATTCAGGGATGTGATGGCGCGGGAGCTGCGCCGCTGGCGCGCGCTGTCTGAAAACGCCCAAACGCTGCTAGTGGGAAGCGAGACCGGCGTGCCACGCTGGCACGAGGTGCGAGCGTTCCGTCTAAACCGAACAACCACACGCGCTGTCGCCGCGCGCGGAGCCGATCAGCGCGCTGCCGGCCGAGAACGCGAGCACGTACTGCTTGCCCTTGTGCTCGAACGTGCTCGCCGGCGCGTGCATGCCGGCGCCGGTCTGGAACTCCCAGAGCTGCTTGCCGGTCGCCGAGTCGAGCGCGGTGAGGCGCCCGTCGTTGCGGCCGACGAACAACAGCCCGCCGCCGGTCGCGAGCGTGCCGCTGTAGCACTGCTCGGGCCACTGGTATGCGCCACGCGAGCGTGTTGGTCGGTCACATCGAGCGCCGCGATGATGCCGGTGCGCGCGACGCGCGTGAACGTCGTCGCGCCGCCGAGGTAGGCGTGCCGCCTGTCGTCGGAGCCACGAACGTCGGATCACCGCCGCCGGTGTAACCGTTGATCACCGACGAGGCGCAGACGAACAGCCGCTGCTGCACGGGATCGTAGGCGCTCGGCGGCCAGCTGGCGCCGCCCCAGATGCCAGGCGCGACGATCGTCGCGTCCTTGCCGACGAACGGCGTGAAGATGCGGCCGTCGTTGACGAGCGCGTGCCCTTCCGGGCGCGATCTCGATCAATTGCGGCACCGACGGCGTCGCCGCGCGGGAACGGCTGCGTCGCGGCGGTCGCCTGCCGCGGCTCCTGCGGCACCGGCCGCTCGTCGATGCCGATGAGCGGCTTGCCGGTCTGCCGATCGAGGATGTAGGCCCAGCCGGTCTTCCCGACTTCGGCAATCGCCTTGCGCGCGTGCGGCCGCCGACGTTCACGTCCATGAGGACGACGGGATTGACCGCGTCGTAGTCCCAGATGTCGTGATGCACCTGCTGGAAGTGCCAGCGATACTTCCCGGTCGCGAGCTCGATCGCCAGCATCGACGCCGCGTACAGGTTGTCGCCGGCGCGGAAGGCGCCGTTGTAGTCCGGAGCGGCATTGCCGGTCGAGAAATAGAGCAGGCCGAGCTCGAGATCGACGGCCGGCGTCTGCCAGATCGCGGCGCCGCCGTAGCTTCCACGCGTCGTTGTCCTTCGGCCACGTGTCGTGACCGGGCTCGCCGGGACCGGGAATCGTGTAGAAGGTCCAGATCAGGCGGCCGTCCTTCGCGTCGTACGCCTTGACGCGGCTGCGCGTGCCGCGATCGCCGCCGGCAAAGCCGATGATGACCATGCCTTGCCTCTGAGCGAAGTCACGACGTAGGCGGCGCGGCGGTGATCGAGAAGTTGTCCTGCCAGCGCTCGGCCTGAATCGACCACGCGACCTTCCCGGTCGCGCGATCGAGCGCGACGAGCTGGCCGTCGAGCTGCCCGATGAAGACCTTGTCGTCGCTGATCGCGACGCCCTTGTTGTTCCAGCCGCAGCAGACGGACGTGATGTTCGGATCGAGGTTCGCCGCGTACTGCCAGAGGATCTCGCCGCGTGTCGATCGACAGCGCGAACACGTCGTTGGCGCCCGTGCTGACGTAGGCGACGCCGTCGTAGACGAGTCGGCTGCGCGAAGCCCGAGTACTGCGGCTGCGGTGCCCGAGCCGCGCAGGCGCGCGCCACACACCCTTGAGGCGTGCCACGTTGGCGCGGTTGATCGCCGTGAGCGGCAGTAGCGCTGGTTGTACAGGTTGCCGCCGTTGGTCGGCCAGCTGGTCGTGGGCGCGGTCAGCCGCGCCCGAAAAATGGCCCTCTGACGTCGCCAGCAGCACGGTTGCCGCAGCGTGACAACGCGGCGATCACGAACGTTCGCATCGAAATCAGGTATCGTACGTGCCGCGTTGTTCCAAGGAAAGAGGGTCGTACGCCTGATCCTGATCGGGCTCGGCGTCGCCGTCGCTGGGCACCGGTGAGGGCGCGTCCTCCGCGTGCTGCGGCCCCAGAGCACCCTCGGCCGCATGTTGCAGGGCGCGAGCCCGGCGATGTTTCGGCCGAGCGACATTCTTCCTACGAGCTTCGGCCCGGCTACGTCGGCAGGCTCAAGGAGCAATGCGACGTCGCGATCGGATCGACGGGCAAGGCACCACGGCCCCAGTTCTCGCCCGGCGCGAAGAAGCCCGTCCGCATTCTTGCGGTCGGTGATTCGTTCACCTTCGGTTGGGGAGTTGAGGCCGAGGAGGCGCCGCGCAGCGCCTGGAACGTCTGCTTTCCGCGCCGCTCGGCGCGGGATGTCAGTGATCAACGCCGGCTTCGCCGCCGGCTATTCTCTCAGACACCTACTACCTCTTTCTGCGGGGATGCGCTCAATCCCGATCTGATCGTCATCGGCTTCTTCGTGGGAAACGACATCGACCACGTCAGAGCTTTCGAACGAGTGGACCGAGAGGTCGACCCAGGAAGGGGTGCGCTCCGCATCATCAACGTTGATTCAGTCGACGAGAGGGCTGGTTGGTGGCGCGCCGCCGGCAGCTTCGCTACGAGGTCGATCTGCCTTCGACCTTCACCTCTTCCAGCTTGCCGCCGGGGCGGTAAGCAGATTGGGGGAGGACGGACGTCAGCGGCCGGGCGCTCGACGAGTGAGATTCCGTTCGTCTTTCGCGTCGCGTATGAGGAGCGGACGCGTCGACTCAATCGAGCAGGTTCAGCGCCTGTTCGCTGCGATCAAGCAGTCGCGAACGAGCTTGTGTTCCGTTGACGTCTCCTCATTCCCGACCGCGACCAGCTCGTGACGGAGAGGGGCGTGCACCGCGGCCGCAGATTGGGACAAGCCGCAGCGCCTCTTCCGCGCCTTCTTCGACCAGGAAGATTCCCGTACTCGATCTGCTTGCGGAGATGCGCGAACTGAACGCAGCCGAGGATCTCTACATTCCCACGACTTTCACTGGAACCGAAAGGGCACGAGCTCGAGCAATACGTAACT
>ERZ1370068.10376-contig-9081_pt1 | contig 25995 bp, 47 predicted proteins | sample MGYA00561227_ERZ1370068 | MGnify/ENA primary metagenome ERZ1370068 (study PRJEB38410, sample SAMEA6850437) | metagenome | study: Metagenomic assessment of the ecological functions of the soil: analysis of the soil microbiota associated with the...
CTACGTATTGCTGGTATGAACTCCGGTTTCAGCATCAAGGTACCTGGCTCGGTGTTCCGGATCGCAGCCAGTCGGCGGGATGCAGATTTATTTTAGCGAGACCGGACTGGTCCATCGTCGGGGCGATCGAGATGTAAGTAAAACACTGGCGCTGGAAGCCAACCAGGACTACGCCAACCTGTCCGTGGCCATGACTCAGTTCGATGCCAAAACGCTGTAGCGCCCGCTTGTGAAAAGGGCGAAGATAATTCGCCGCGACCACTGGGATGGGAAGCCAGCAGCAACTGATGTCCGGAAGTGCCGCTGGTACGGAAATTGATCAAACGATCAAGCGGCGCCGAATCCGGGATAACATGCGCGATGTCGCGGCCCAGGTCGGCGCGGATATCGTCGGCGGTCGTGAAAATCTCGCCGGCACGGAACCGTAACGCCGGTAGAACGGCACGTCGGATTGGCAATGCCCACAAACTCCCGGGTCCAATCCGGTAACTCGCCGCTTGGCCAACCAACATCAGCTGCCTGCGTTTGAAGATCAAACTCGCGCACGCGCGCCACGTCTTCAACGGTCAGGCGGTTGCCGCTCGTGGTTACGAAAAGATCGGCGCCTGCGGATGCTGCGCAGGAAATCCAACATCCGTTGGCCCGCCTCAGTCAACGCTGATGGCGTTCGCCATCGGTGATCATTTCAGATTCATTCACGAGTCCACTTATCGGCGGATTCTTCGGCGGCTTTGCGAACCAACTCTGCCCTGGATTTGTCGGGCCCGCTGTTCTGCTGCCTGTGCAGCGGCTTCATCACGCGAGCTCGTTCGGCATGAGTTCAGCGTGGTCGAATCTATCCTGCGCTTGCGCCACCGTCTCACCGGCCGGCCGGTATCCGAGTCAGTCAGCGCCACCCTGGCCCGCTCTTCGCGACGGTCCGGGATCAGTGATGAATTTTTCGCCGGCCACCTGCGCCGCGGAGTCCTCGGCCTCGGCGTCGAGCAATTGCAACAGGTCGTCGGTCTGGTTTCCGCATCCCGGAACCACTCGTCGGCAAGCAGCCAGCAAAGCAACAGAGTGATGGCTGCAGACGGTTCCTGTCCTGGCGCGCATCAGTGCCGGCAAACACCGCAAGTTGGTCGTCACTGCAGGTCGTGCCCACTAACCGTAGCAGGTCACCACTATCGCGCCACGTGGACGCGGCCCGCTTGCCGAAAGCGCGGCTCAGCCAAAACTCTTCCGGCGTTTCCGCCAGCCGGCGAGTTGACTGATCTGGCGATTGGTCCTTCAAGTTGCATAGCGAACGATCCGCGAAGCATTTAGAGGCGACGTTGCCCGCCGCTCAAATAGCGACGGTTGAACCGGCGGCAACGCCCGCCTCTAAACGGTGCCAGGCGCTAGCTTCCTCAAAACCTGGGTGCTCTGGCAATCCTCGCACGGCAGCAAGCGACTTTCCAGGGCGCGCACGCGCGATCGTTTCGGCAACTGCGCAAGGCTCCGGCGCACCAATTCCTCAAGCGACAGCGCCGTAACCTGGCGGTAAAGTTGCACGGAGAGGCAATTGCATCTTCGTTGATGAACAGGGAAAGATTCTCCGGGATTGCAGTCGGCCACGGAATGTTTTCGTCACGACTGCTGGCCTGGATGCGGAGAAGATAGTTGTCACCGCCCTTAAGCTGAACACCCAGTCCATTGAGTCGCGCACGAAGGCGCGATCCCGCTGGTCAACCAGGCAGCGTCATCGGGCGGCAGCCGGTGCGCGGAAAGAATTCGGGACGGTCGCGGCCGCCCAGTTGATTTGAACGTGATCTCAGCGGATTCCCCAGCCGGCGAGTTCCATACAAAGCGCTTCAAAGTCGGCAATGGTATTTCGCATCAGCATGACATTGGCGCGCAGCCGGGGCCGTGCCGGTTCATTCGTTTCATTTCCGTCAGGTGCTACCGCTGCACGCAAGGCGGCATAACCGCCGCGCCAGCCGCGTGACTGTCATGGACCAGGCCAATACCGTCTACGCTGATCGTTAGTTCCCGAGTAGTGGTCGAGGATGTGTGCGCGCGTGGCGGCTGAGCTCAGGTAGTAGCCGTGCGTGAGCGCAGCTAACGCTTAAGCCCAGCTCTTCGTGAACCAGACACTCAGTTCAGACAGTGGTGGAAAGAGGAAAAGGCTCTCCGCCCATCCAACTGACCAGCACGCGATCACCAGTGGAACGCTGCATTAGCCTGGCCAGCACGCCGCCGAGAGCGGCGAACAACCCGCAGCATCCGCGTCACGCCGCGGCCAGGATGAACTGCGGGTCGTAGGCACAAAAGGGACAACTCAAATTGCAGCGCTGGGTAACGCGCCAGACAACAATCATGTTTTCGCTCGTACAGTCTAGCCGGACAGAATGCACATGATTTACACGAATAACAAAAACAGTCGACCTGCGCAGATCGAGAAATAATTATTAGCCGCTCGCATTGCTTATGCGCGGTTTCTATTCTGGATTCTGCCAACCTGTAAATCCTGTCCGGCACCCGGCTTGTCTTTGCTCGAAGGGTCTCATGCAAAGTTGCGTCAAGTATGTCATTGCCCCTTACGAGTTTCTATTCCAAGAATCCTGTTAACCCCCTTTAAATCCTGTCCGCACCCGGCTTGTCTTTGCCCGAACGGGCTATGCAAAGTTGCGTCAAGTATGTCATTGGCCCTTATGAGTTTCTATTCCACAATTCTGTTAACCCTGTAAATCCTGTCTAAACAACCGGCTCCGCTGCCCCTGCCGTAACGCGAAGCGACTGAATTGGCGAGCGAACTCGACCAACTCTTCCAGAGACGCGACCCGATGAACATACCAGCCCTGCTCATCGCGAGCGCGACGGATGTCGGCGTAGGGACCACCTTTTACCGTGTCCCATTGATCCGGCAGGTTCAATACCAGCGTGCCGCCACCCCCGCACCTCTGCGCCGAGGGCCAGCGCCGCGATCTCCCAGCCCGACTGGCCACGCTCATCGGTGTCGAAACATGCGTCGAGACGCCGTCGTCCGAAATTACCAGGATGTGTGCAGCTCGCGCGCGCCGGTTTTCGCGTCGTATAGTGTATCGCGCATCACATGAATCGGAAAGGCCGTCGCCCCGCCGAAGTAACCGGTGAGCACGTGCAGAATTGATTTCCTGATCGCGCACGAAAGCCGTCGTGTGGAAGCGAATTGATTCGTTCCGCTCCACAATGTGGCCTGCACCCGCGCTCCCGCCCGTAGCGCCGACAGACACAGGATGGCTCCCGCCAGCGCCGGGTACGAGGTGAAGCCGCTGCGGATTCGGCATCGAACCGGAACTGTCCACGTAAAGATCGAGGTCAAGCGGCTCGCGTTTCGGTTCCGCGGCCTTCGGTGGTGCCCCAGACGCGCTGCACAGTTGTCATTCCCGGGAATCACGTGCGGACTCTGTATTACCGACTGGAACCAATCGGCGGCATCCAGGGCATCGCCGATATCCCATCGGTTCCAATCCCTTCGGGCAATGGTTCGCTGCTTTCGGGCATTTGACGGCTGGGAAACGGTATCAGATAAGGACGCGCGCGTTCACGATAGTAACGCACGCGACACTGTCGTGATCTGAAATGTACCACGCCCGCTGCCCGCAGGATTTCACCGAACTGAAAGGGCTCGCGGGCCTGGCCGCGAGCAGGGACGTTCTTTCCACTTCTGACGGAGCAGCTCCAACGGCCTCCGGTAGCTCTCGTCCCCTTCTGGCAAAATCGGCTCAGCGTGGGGTCCTGGGCCGGGTGCACAGCGCCGTCGCGTTCGCCGGCCTCTTCTTCGATCAGGCCGGAGGGATAACCACCGGCGGCGGCGTTTTGGGTGTCCCAGCAGTTTCTCGATCAGCTTCGCGGACTTCTGATCTTCCAGCAAAGTGCGGCAGGAGCAATGCCGCAAAGCGTCCTGCTCCTCTAGCCAATCGCGCGCGTAACTGCGCACCAGCCGCGCTCCCAGCCAGGCGTCGCCTTCTGATCCGATCATCGGTTTTGCCGCCGCCGAGCGACCCGCGCTCGAGGCTCCAGAGAATTTCGTAGATACGAGTGTAGAGCGCCCAGACCGCACCACCTCCATCACCACCGGCACCGATGGCCCGGTAAATGTCTGCCATGCGCAATCCCGCTCCACGCTGCAGCCGGTCGTTGATCAGCAGGTCAGAGTAGCAGATTGGCAACCATCGGCGCCTGTTGTTCCACGGTCGGCAATCGCCCAGCGCAGTGCGCGCTATCATCCGCGTGTGATCGGTGAGGTTGGCCGGAGCCAGCACGTGATGCCTCGATTTCATGCGCCAAGAATCTCGACCGCGTAGTCTTCCAGGTGAAAGGCGGCTACATCCGGCAAGCTGACGACCACCGCCTGATCCTGGAGACCAATCATGGCGAAGCTGCCGGTCAGACCAGCTTCGGGCCTCGACATCGGTGAGACAGAGATTCGGCGGGCGCAGCCGCGTGAATTTGCTCCACACCGCCAATGCCACAGGCCACGCGGCTATCCAGTTTGCGCGCAGCGAGGCAAGCATCTCAGCGGACGGTGGCGCTTTGGTTTTCATGCCTCTACCTGAGGGCGCCACGAGCACGATGGAGTGTGTGGATCGCGCGGTCAGAGCAAGCGTAGTATCGGTGACGGCGGCGCTGGTGAGGTCACCCAGAGGCGGCAGGTTCAGGGGCTCGCCATCGAGCTTCAGCTGCGAAACCGTTCGTCTGCAGAGCTGAGGGCAACCGGCGCCTCTCCCTTAGCCGTTTCGAATTCTGCGATGGATGCCCGGTGAGAAGGTCGCACCAAAAAGATCTGCAGTCAGCAGCCAACATTCCCCGTTGCTGTTCACGAGAAAGTGTTGTCCAGTCGATGCCACAAGCGAGGCGGTTTCGAGAAACAATCCACCAAAGCCGCGGAATGATCCGACTTGTGCTACTGAGCGGATTTCGGCGATTCCTTCCGGAGCCGCGCCTGGATCAAACCAGGGACTGGCCAGCAGCTGACCGCGCACCTCAGGCCACCTGGAATCTGATTGAGCACCCACCGCGGCCAGCGCCAATGTCTCAGGCAAGGCATCGGCTGCGACAATCGCGCCCTCACGAAAATGAGCGAGGCCGACGCGCCAGGCCGCCACTTGTCCGAGCTTGAGAAACGTGCCGGCATCAGCGCATTGCGGTCCCAGCTGCTCCGTAACTTCGATCCACTGTAGCGGCCGAGCCGCTGGGGTGGAGGCGAGTTGATGAACGGCATTGCAGACGGCGGGAATCAGACAGACAGACCCTGCGGCGATCAGCGGCGCAACCCCTGGCAGTACGCGGCGCCCAGGCTTCTTCGACCACCGCCCAACGCGACCCCGGCCCGGCCAGCTTTTGCCCCTACCAGTTCGAGCCCAGCGTCGTAAGCTGCCATCGTTACTTCGCCCAGGCGATCAGCTCCGACCGCGGCGACCGCACTCACCAGATCGTCTATCGCCGTCCCCAAAAACTCCGTGAACGGCTCAACCTGAAGATCGGGATAGAGACGCCGCGCGGCCATGAACCGAGCGTTGAAATCAGATCTCGCCTGAGCGCAGTATCGAAGCGAGGGCTGCACTTACCATACAAGATCACTGGGAAAGAACTCTGCGAGATCTCGCAGAGAAGAACCGGTTTCACCAATGTCCACTGATTATTGCGTTTTCAACCAGCGTAGATAATTCGTGTAGCGCTGGTGCAGATACTTGAGCTTGAGTAAATCATCATAGAGATGCCCATATAGTTTCCGGCCCTTGGACCACTCGGTGATCAATCGCTCAATTTTCACCAGCCGCCTGCGTGTTTCGCTTTCGTTCAAACCCTCGAGGCCGTGACTGAATTCCAACTGCCAGATCGCCCACCGGATCCTCATGATCAAGATTGAGCCGATCATAATCGGCGCAACGACAAATCAAAAACCTTGCGCAGCCAACCTACGCGATCGGCGCGGAAGACGCCGTTGCCCGGTGCGTCAAAGAACGGCGCATCGGTATCCGGCAACAGCTTGTCCTTCAGCACGAACGGCAAAATCTGCCGTAGGATCTTCGAGTTCCACCTCCTGGTTACCCCGGAAATAAGCGAGCGCCTTTGAGAAAATGATGAGCGTCATCAGCACCCTCACGGACAAACCGTTCAAGGTCTGGCAGCCCAGGTCCTTCAGCCGGTCGCGGCCGGTTTCCTGGGCCGCCAGCGTGTGCCATTCGATTCCCGCCAGGCGCGCCGTATCCTTCGTTTTGTATTCAAACTGATTGGCCGCCATTTCGCTGAACTCAAACTGGCTGCAAAAAACTCCAGTCGCCGGCGCACTTCGCCGGGAATCGTGACCGCGCGAATCTCACTGTTCAATCCGGTCCACTTCGGCCTCGGCGAACACCACCTGGCGCGGCACCACTTCCTCAGGACGGATGTTCTCTTCGATGCGCACGAGCAAGTCAGAGAGAAAACGCGGATTGAACGGAGAGTGCCTGGACGACAATATCAATCCGATCGCGCAGCGCCTCGATCACCTGATAGGTGCCGCCGCCCTGGTCGTCGTTGGCCGTCAGGAACCAGGCTGCCTCCGGGCATTCGAAAACATGGTTGAGAACCTCCGCGTAATTGTCTCCCATCACCGTGAGCAGCGCGCTCTGGGTGCGCGTGGGAATGCGGTTGTACTCATCGATAATCTTCACCCTCATGCCCAGCCACTGGCGCCAGGAAATGCGGATATCCTCCATACTCTGAGCGTTGACCAGATCCGCAGGTAGCGGATTGCCAAGCAGATCGGCGATCGTCATTTGCGGATGGCCAGTGTTGCATCGCTCGCCTGACCTCACGCACTGAATATCCACCCAGCACGCCCATCAGAATGGCGCTCGCCGTTTTTTCCACGACCCGGGCCACCCACAAAGAGATATTTGCGACGCGTGGCAAAGGTTAGCAACGGTAAGAGGACGAAACTCGAATAGCTCTGGCCCGATGGCAGCGTAAGCCGGCTGTGGCTGTCGCCCAGCAGAAATGATTGCGGTGGTCCATCATTGTATTCCACATCGTAATGCGGACTGATGATGGCCGTATTAACGATCCAAAAATAGGCTTCGCCGCAGTTTCTCATCCAGAGGCACCGTTGCTGCGTCCGGCGTCTCGGCTGCGGAAACCGGTCCGGCGATACAGTTCCGCCACATCAAACGTACGCGGCGTAGCAGTGGGATGCGGATTCGTCGGCAAAGTTGAGAAACTTTTTGGAAGGCTTTGATCGGACCCACGGTAGTTAAGTTATGTCGGTTAGCAGAAGAACTGTCTGATTCGATGATTGCTCCCGCGACGCCTTGTCTTCTCGGCAGTAAACACGAGGAGTCGATCAGTGATGCGCCACCGAGAATACCGTGAACCAACCAGCAAACGCCAGCTTGAAACCCTCAGGGCACTGGTTCATTTTGTCCCCAGGTCCGAAGGACCGACAGTGAATAGCCCCGTCCGTGAGGGCGGGGATCTGGACCTTCGAATTCTCATAGGCCCGCAGGGCCGGCACTAAGTAGTGGCGCACCTACGGCGCTCAGACGACTAAAACGACGCATCTACCCCGCCCTCGCGGACGGGGCTACTAACTTCGGTCCTTCGGACCTGAAGATACATACGCGTTAAGTGCTCAATGGTCTTCCCTCTTGTTTCTGCCGGACGCAGGTATTTTGTCTACAGAGCTCGCTGCGGAACTTGTTCGTCGGATCGAGGCGCTGCTTCAAGGCAACAAATTCCGGCGCCCGCGGGTACGCGCGCAGGAATTGCTCCCGGGTCGCCTGCAGCTGATAAGGAAGGTAGTACGACCCGCCGACGGCCAGCGAAGCATCGATTAGCTTCGCGGGTCCAGACGCCGACCTGTTCTCGGGCGGCGTCGCTTGTTCCCTGCTTGTAGTAGATAACGAAAGCAAAGACCTCAGTGCGAGCCCACGCCAACAGCGATCCCGGGTCCTGCCTGGCGTGACGAATCGAGATATTGATCACGTTGACCTCGTGTTGGCGCAGGGTTGCTTGCAAACGCGGGATGAATTCATCGAATCGATCAACTGGAACAAAGTATTCCTCGAGCACATAGGTCGACCTTCGCGTGAAACCGGCTCCAGTTCGGCGGTATCATGACTGGCCTCGTAGTTTCGCCACACGACCGCTCCAACCTCGAAGTAAGCCGGATCGAAGAGACGACGCCGGATCGATTTCCGGAAAGGCCACTCTGAAACGATCCACATCCCCAGCCGATCGATCCGGTACGTTTGGCCGGTTGGAATCAGTCGTTCCCGGACCGTTAACGGGCCACTGGTGATCGAGTAGGTAACCGCATTCACGGTGGAATAGTCGGGAGGATAAAGGTCCGCATTGTGAAAAACAGCTTCCGGGTGGCCGCGCACTTGATCGAAGAAGTAGCGTCTGTATTCGCCCAGGGGCAGTCGTTGCGCGCTTCGCTTGACTTTGAAGTTGTCGGCCAGCTCGAGCGTTGCCTCTATGATTACCCCGAGCCCGCCGTAACCGCCAATAACACCAAAAAAACATCCGCGTTGTTCTCAGGGCTGGCTCTCCACGATCGTGCCATCGGCCAAAACAACCTTAAGCGACCTCACTGACAGGATGATTGGACCAAGGCCGACATAGCGTCCGTGAGCGTTCACTGAAAGAGAGCCACCCACGGTGAAATTGGCGTAGCTCTGCATGATCTTAACGGACAGGTCGGCGCCATCGATGTGCTCTTGAATCTGTCGCCAGCGCGCCCCGGCCTGCACTGTGATCGTCTTTTCCGCGGGTCGAAAGTCCAGAATGCGATCGAACCGGCGCATGTCGATGAAGAGCGCACCATTGGTCGCCACCCGGCCCCCATACTGTGACGAGCCCCGCCGATTGAAATTGGGCCGGGATGTCGTCTCACTGCGGCCACGATTTCCTCCGTCGTGGTCGGAGTGATCACCTCGTTAACCTGAATTGATTGAGCTGGCTGACGTCGTTGATCACCAATGGCGACAGCGGCTGCACTAACGGTGCGCGGACCACACTCCAGATCGTCACGCCGAACCAGAGTACGAGAGCAGCGACCAGAGTAGTGACGGATCGTCTGAAGAGCCGGCGAGTCTTCCGGCGCGGTCGTCCGATCGCATTCTGGCCAGTGGTTACTGAAGCTTCAGGATCGTTTGCCACGTCGTCGTCTCACGTGGGTCTACGGGCTGGATCCTTACGAAAAAACGGGTGATTTAGTACTGACAGCGAGCATAGTCAGAGTCCCCTTCATTCCAGAGTGAACATCCGACCAGACGCCTCGGATCAAAACGCTCACGATTACTACGCCACACATAAGCTCCCCGCTTATCAATGTAGCCGCAGGAATCTTCTCCACAGACGAGTGCCAGACCCTGATAAAAATCACTCATCACCCCAGCGTCCGCTGGTCGACTGTTGATCCACTTTCCTGACTTGTCGATATAGCCGCAGATAGCACTGTCCTTCCCGGAACCAGCCGGGTTATCCTCCATGCAAGCGCCCGCCACTCCATCAGAAAATCGTCCCACGATCAGAATTCAGGTTGATCACCCACTTGCCAGTTTTATCAATAAAGCCCCACCTGTGGTCAGCGAGAGTCTGCATCGCTGCCAGTCCTTCAGAAAAAGTCTCCGGGTCCATGGTCGCTGAATAGATTCCTCGGCGGAATGACCATCTTCCCTGTCTTATCAATGTATCCCCATTCGTTCGAAGGCGTTCGTTGTATACGTGCCAGCCCTTCACGAAAAGGACCGGCAATCGAAAACCGAGGCTCAATCTGCACTTGTCCAGCTTTTGTTGATGTAACCACACTTTGGGTTTTCCGGACTGCCACCTGAAACTACCGCCAGCCCCTCGGAAAACGTCTCACCAACAACCGGAAAGCCAGGCACGTTCCCTTCTTTATCGATATACGCCTGAGTGAGTTGACCGGGTCGGGAGGCCGCTGAGAAACATCCTCCCTGATGGTCACTGGATATTCGACGAAAACCCTGGCCAGCCCTTCTGAGAAGCGGCACACCGAGCCATATTTCGGAGTGATGATCATCTTTCCCGCTTGATCGATGTAGCCCCATTTGCTGCCCCTTGCTGAGAGAGACAGCCGCCATGCCTTCATGGAAGTCAAGGCTCGAATCATTATCGCGATCGTCACTTTCCACCTGAATCGGGGCTGGATGACCAGCTTAGCCGGCGGATCGATAAAGCCCCATTTGCTGCCCACTTTGACCCGAGCCAACCCATCGGAAAAACGCTTGGCGATCTCGAACTGCGGCTTGATGACTACTCTTCCTGTCTGATCTATATAGCCATACCTTCCATTCGCAATAATGGGAAAGAGTGTATTGCTTTCTCTGAATGGTGGTTGATCGGCGAGCAAGCGAGGGCGCCCATCGAGATGAGCATGAGCGCAAATATCGAGATCAGCAAAAGTACCCTTCTACGGGTGAACATACACCGGAGCCCTCCGCAAAGAATCCTTCATCTCATGGGTCGCGGCGAAGTTGACTAGGGTAGCGGGAGAATTCAGGAAGCTGGTACGGAAATCGCGGTGGTGCGAAACACCCTTAGGACGAAGGATCCCTTTGTCGGGTCGCCGTGACACCATGAATAATCGCCACTCCGACCAGACAAACAACACCAACAGCGATCCACTTCGGAGGCAGGTGCAGCAGGTTGGCTCCGACCGCCAGGCCCAATGATTAGGATTATGTACCCGACTATATAGATCCCGAACGACATTTGTTTTTCCTCCCCAGGTCTGTTGCTTGCAGGACTCGGCGGCCAGACTGAAACCTCCGACGTCCAGGTAGTGATGCAGCATTCGACCTATAGTGAGTAACATAGGAGAGAACAACCCGTCTGTGCGGGGACACGCATACTGAGAATCGTCTGGAAACTGGTCGACGCAGTGAAAATCGCGCCCCAGCAATCCGAGCGCGCGCCAGGATGGGTTGGTGGGCAGGCGTCATGTGACAACGAGATCTTCACCTGATCCGGCTCTGCTTCCGTCTTCTCTTACGCAGCATCAATTGAACGACCAGACCACAAATAAAATTTAGAATGGTTCCCGCAAACCAGGTAGACATCGAGCATCAGAAACCAGAATCCCACACACCATCCAGTACTCCGTGGGTAACAACTCTCGCTTGCTCATGCTTGATGAACGACGAAAACCAGAGCAAAGAAGATAAGTGGCGGCAGCACAAATGGCCATCACACTGGCCCACCACTGATTCGCTCTCTTCAAGAGCCAATATCCTGCCAGTCCGGGAGCCTGCGGCAGCAGGCTGATCACCAGCAACAACAGAATTAAAGCTATTAGTTTGAGTGTCTCCAAGATTCTGCGAAATCTCCTGGCAAGTTGCATCAACGAGAATGTCAGCTGGAGCTGGCCCCGGCGTCGCGTCGCTTTTGTGCCAGCGCATCGAGCAGCGCCAACTCACGAAGATAGACTCGCCGCAGGTACATCCCGGTCACCCACCTTTCCAATCGGCCCAGCGCCCCGTCTCTTTGCGTTTTTCCCTCGGTCCTAATCTTTACCTCGGTCTGCTCATGATCGATCGGCGTCAGAATAAGCTGCTCAACGCCCCGTCCTCCTCGAGGTTGGTCTCCACCAGCACGCGCCCAGGTTCCGGCTCTGTCACCGCGGCGCGGAATGAACGCTTCCCTCCCCAACACCATCATCTCGAAGTTGATTACAGTACCTTCTCCGTAACCACCCTGCTCGACATGCAATGAAAGGAAATCAGGCTTGGGCAGGATGTGGGGTGACCAAGTCGCGGTAGTCCGCGACGATGGAGATAGACCAGCGACGATGGCGCCTTAATCAGCGCCGTCGATCTCGACTATGTAGGTCGTCAAATTTTACACCTCGTCAAAGGCCAAGGCTGCCGAACCTGGTCAGAAACTCGCCGACTTCCTTCGGCGTTCAGTTGGGGCAGCCTCAGGCGATAATCCATGACCCACATTTACGCTCAACACCGCAAAAACACGCCTGGCGAAAATTAGCGAAAATTGGTACCATCTCCGCCCATGCCAGTTCTGCGTCGTCTCCTTTCTCGATACCGACGGGGTACGCCATGCCGTCGAGGTTGAGGCTAACACCATGTATGAGGCGGCAGTTCTGGGGATGTCCAACTTCAAAAAGCACGATTGCCATTTTGGTGACATGAGTCAACTGGAGATTGAGGTCCGTTCTTCCATCGTCCACACTGTTTACGTTCACAAGGTGAGAGCCTGGTTGAGTGGTGGCGCGAAATCACCAAAGGAGATGGTCATGAAAGAACGGCTGAAGGCCCTGCTCTAGTGTGGTACCTCAAACGAATCTGAACAATAAGTGGCGATACAATTGGTGAAGAAGAAGAAGAGACCTATGCTAATTCGCAGGTCGGGAAGGCGGACCCTGTCCCCGCTCTTTCGCCGCCTCGCAAGTGTGAATTATTGACTTGGCCATGAGTGGCTTTCAAGCAGAGGCGGGGACAGAGTCCGCCTTCCCGACCTGCGAATTACCGTACGCGTTTTGGTTTTTCCAAACAGTCTCGTAGCTGATGAGAGTTTTGGGATCCGAGCAGTTTGATTCAGCGCCGCCAAGGGTGTATCGCCTGCCGTTCGCCCATACCATCAAGCGGAACTAATAAATGAAAGCCACCACTGTCCTGTTGCTGCGTTACTTTCGCCATCCGCGTACCTTCGCCCAGGGACCTTCAGCGGAGCGCCAACAATTCATCCGCGTGGAAGCGCCCGGTGATCGCCCTGGTCCATGTACGAGTGATTGATGGAACCGGGCGCTGCACCGCTGGATGACCAGACCGTTGTGATCAGCGATGGCAAGATCAAGTCAGCTGGCCTCAAGCGCAACTGCGAAAGTGCCGGCGGGCGTCCAGGTACTCGACTCTCAGCGGTTACACCGTCCTCCCGGGCCTGGTGGGCATGCACGACCACCTCGTTCTTTCCCGAGGGCGGCTCGCCTCCGATGTACTCCGAACATGGGAAGCAGCTTCCCGCGTCTCTATCTGCGCGCTGGGCGTCACCACGATTCGCACCACCGGCAGCGTCGACGCCTTTCACCGATCTGGAAATCAAGCGGCTGATTGATGCGCGGCCGCATGATTGGTCCAAAGATGCACATCACCGCGCCCTACCTGGAAGGCGCGCGGCTCATTCACGCCCGTGATGCACGAGCTGACCGGCGCCGACGACGCGCGCCGCATGGTGAACTTCTGGGCCGACCAGGGCGCGACGTCTTTCAAGGCCTACATGAACATCACGCGCGACGAGTTGCGCGCGGCGGTAGAAGAAGCCCACAAGCGCGGGCTGAAGGTCACCGGTCATCTCTGCTCGATCGGTTATCGCGAAGCGGCCGAGATCGGCATTGACAATCTCGAGCACGGCCTGTTCGTCGATTCAGAATTCGTGGCCGACAAACAGCCTGATCAGTGTCCCGGCCGGCGCGTGTCGGCGCCAGCCTGCGGCAACTTGGATCTGAACGGCGCCGCCGGTACAGGAAACCATTCGAGACGCTGGTAGCGAAGAACGTGGCGATCACATCCACGCTGCCGGTCTTCGAAGCGGCGGTGCACCGCTGGCCCCAACCGGAATCGGAGCTGCCGAGTGCGCTGCTGAATCCTCGCGTCCTTAGCGTGATGTCCACCGACGCGCGAGTGCGCTATCTGACAGCACGAGCGCGCGTCTCCTCGATTCCGGTTACCTCAGCGCTGCTGCGCAAGGCCATGGACTTTGAGCGCGCTTTCGTCAAGGCCGGCGGCCTGCTGATCGCCGGACTCGATCCCACCGGCAACGGCGGCGTGGTGGCCGGCTTTCGGCGACCTGCGCGAGGTCGAGCTGCTGGTCGAAGCCGGCTTCACGCCGCTGGAAGCGATCAAGATTGCCGAGCTTCAACGGCGCCAGGTTTCTTGGTGAGGACACGCGCATCGGCTCTATCGCGATCGGGAAACAGGCTGACTTGCTGGTCGTCAAGGGAAATCCCGCGGTTAATATCAGCGACATTGAGAAGGTCGAGATCGTTTTCAAGGACGGGGTCGGCTACGACTCAGAAAAGCTTCGATCCAATCAGTCCAGGGGGCTGGTAGGAACGCGATGAGCAGCTGGAGTACTCTCTTCAAGTATTCAGCATTGGCCAAAGCATCAGCAACGGCAGAAAGAACAAACACGCGAGGAAAACATAAACCCACTGGTTGCCAAAGTTGAGCAGATACTGCGTCAGTAAACCAAAGAAGGATCGGCCGGATTGAAATAAAGATGCCGCCATGCAAATGCGGTCTATCGGTTTGTCGTGGGCGCCGCCAGCGTGGGCACCAGGTTCCTTCAGCCTGCGATTCGCGATCAGCAGAAGATCAGGGCTATTGGAGACAGCTCATCCAACGGATTACAAGGCGCACACACGAACATCTGCCGCGACGAGTGGGAAATACACGTCGCCAGACACCTTGACTTTGGTCCCGAATCCCGCCGTTTGCCCGCTTCGCCAGATATACCTTGAGATCTTTGTCGGAATACTCTTTCGGCATGAATCCCACCCTGGTTTGGTTGCGAGCCGATTTCGCCTCGACACCAATCGGTTGACCGCTGTAGTCCGTCGTCTTGTACAGTCGCAGGACCAGGCCGATTTTGCGGTTTACCCTTGAAAGCGCAAAACAGCCGGTCACCGCGACCGTTTACCATCGTTGCCTTTATCACAAACCGTGGCGAAAATCTTTCGTTTCGCCGACGGTGGGCGGTTTTTGCGATGCTGCCATACGCGCAAAGTGCTAGAACGAAAGTGAGAGCGATCAGGCTGCGAAGTCTCATATCGACCTCCCGAATGAAATTTCTTTCGTCGCTAAGGTCGTGGCGAATGGTGCAAACACTGCCGGATATTCGCGGATACACGCAGATCAAAACAAACCAGATAAGAACCAAAATGGCTGACCTGGTCCTCTTCGGTCCACCGCGAGTCCAGGCTCTGGCTCGCGGGTAGTACCTCGATCCATCGCTTTAGCAGGCTGCTGAAAAAATGAGGGCATCGATCAAGAATTCATACGATCCACTAAAGGACACGAACAGAAACTCTACAAACCGCGCCTTTTCGTGTAACTTCGTGGTGCTTCGTTATTTTCGTGGATCGTTATCCCTTTTTCAGCAACGAAAATCAGGTCACGACCGGCTCTCGGATTCTCTTTCAGATCTGCGTCCATCCGCGTGCATCCGCGGCTAATTCTCTTTCATCGCAGTCCCAGCTTACTGGCCTACTTGCTGTACCGCGGCTGGTAAAGCTGAACCTTAAAATCACACTGGCGCCTTGAAGTAGGTGACGAGCCCATAGCCATGATCCTCAGACATCCTGCGTGAACTCGACGCCACGCGCCACTGCAGCTTCGCCGATCGTCTCTTCAAGGTCGTCGCAGTAGAAGGAGATGTCGGCTGTGCCCGATGCGGGACTGTGGCCATCTGTTGGGTGCACTCCGAGATCAGCTTCCGGAGCGTCAAAGATCAACCAGCCGCCACCCACATCTATTCCGCCAGACCGAGCTTGTCCTGAGAGAAAGTCTCGCAAGGCTTCAGCTTCGCGTTGAATAGAACATTGCGTGCATACCGCGGATCATGGCCTCTCCTCTCCAATTGAACTCACCGCCAGTAGTAAAGACCTTCTCCCGATCATTACTGTGCGGGTCCAACTGTGTAATTGTTTTCTGGTGACGGCACATTCTTCCAGGAGATTGTAACCTGATCACTCGGCACCAGCTTATCAACACGAAACAAGGTGTAGAAGTTCTTCGTCACGATCCTTCGAGTGCACAACGTAAATGTGTCCAGCGACAACTTTGCTTGCTATCTGCCCCTTCGACGACTCTTCTTCGAAGGTTTCGGTTTCGACGGGTGTCTAATGCCCATTTCAGGCGCGACACTCGCCGGCAGAAGTGGAACCTCAACAAGGTCGAACCAGTTCCAGGGCGCCGAGGTCTCTTATTCGACTGCAGTCATCGGTAACCATGGTCACGGTGAACCAGTCGCTATCGCCACTCAAGTTGATGTTGCCATATTGAAGTTCATAGTTGTTGCGCGTGACTTCCTGCCCCAGGTCGCTTCCAACTCCGCTATCTAAAGCTGAAGGTTGATTTGCCAGTAGCTCTCAAACTTGTCTTTGTATTTTGCGCGCGAGAAAAGCGTTACCGTGTTCTGGCTCAGAAGTTCGCCAATCTCGGGCAGCAGAGCGACGTGCATACAGCAGAAAGACTGGTGGGAAAAAGCGCAAAGGCCAGCAATAATACGAAGTATCTCCAGTTTCATGATCCACCCCCTTTTGAGCCGGACACGCACGTTGCCTTGGGCGGCAATTCGCAGCAAGCTCTTGTTACGTCCATTCAGCAGGCTGCTGAACAACTAGTGATTCGTTTGCCAGCGGCGGCGTTGGCCGCCGGCTCAAGATCGATTCTCAAAGGAGTTCGCTGCCAACTCACGCTTGGGTCGGCAGGCAACGCCCGCCTCTAAACGGGAGCAATCCGAGTTAGAGCGGCAATCCAGGTTCACATAACATTTTACCCGGCTGACCGCAGGGGCTTGCCAGCACGACCGTGTAACCATCCGGATCGCTCAGCCAGCATTCCCAATGGTTCGGCCCGCGTCGCCACTCGGGTGGGTTGCGATGACGGGGCATCACGACGTCCAGGCCTTCATCTCAGCGGCCTGCGCCAGCGCCTCGTCAAAGTCATTGACTTCAAACCACAGGAGCACGCCGTTACCATAGGGTCGGTCATCAGGATCGCCAATCGGTCCGTGATCGTGGTCAACCTCGAAGCTGTGCAACTGCATGACGAGCACGCCATTCAGCTCGAGTCGCTCGTACTCCGGGCCACCATGCGCACTCTGACAACCGAACAGTCGTTGGTACCATCGGCTACTGGCTTCCACGTCCTTTACCGCGATCAGGGTTGCGGTCGCATTGATACCTCCGATTTAGTTTGAAGGGCTGGCTCGAAAGTCAGCGTTCACAGCGCCGCAATTATTACATCTGGCTGCATGGGTCTCAATCACCGAGTTCTGGCAGTCTTCGCAGCGTACTCCGCGATCCTGGTCTTCACCAGTCTCCGCACCAGTGTGGCCGGTAAGGACGGTCCGGCGGAAAGCGGATGGTGCCCCTGCTGGTGTGGTACGCCTTGAGTTCGTCCTTGTGGGCGGCCACCGGATGCGCGCCGGGGTAGAAGGCGCAGTGCTGTGGTGCTGCGCCAAAGGCCACCAGTAACCTGCCGCCAAGACGGAAGGCCGGCACCTGGTAGCCGATGCACTCTTCGGCGTTGGGCGCCGCGGGACTTGATGGCCCGGCGCAGTTTCTCAAGCGCCGCTCGCTTCTCGTTGCTCAAGGGCGCCAGGTACTCATCGATGTTTTGTGGTTTAGCCGATGACATGATAATTGGTTCAAGCCGGCGCACGATAGATTTGACGAGTTGTATCGAGACGCAGCCGTGACGCCTTACTCAACTACAAGCAGTCTGTAAAGAATGATGTTTTGAGGATCTGAAAGAAAATATCGCAGTCTTCAATGAGAATTGTTCCTTCCAGCGAGGACGCTTTATCTTTACGGCCTCTGTTGCTCCCAAGCGAACCAATTGCCTTAACTCTGGGGATCCGCCAGCAGATTTGTACAGCAAATGCCGGCCAGTTCGACACGGTCCGGACTCGCCTCCAGTTCTGCCAAATCAATCGGCATCAGGCCATCGGTTTCGGAGATTACCAGCAACAGGAAATCGGCATCGGCTGCTCTGGTTTGGATCAGGTCCTGGTCGCGAATTAGCGGCGTTTCAACCCGCATTGTTTGCCCTCGCCAGGTAGCTTCAAAAAACGAATGTTGTCGTCTCAGCAGGATCCAGTTCGGCAATGGCGGCCAGGTCATCAATTAGTCCCAAGCGTGAGTCTGTCCCCACAATTAGACACTTAGGCATGGTAGTGCACCTCTGATCGATGGCGAGAAAGAACAGATGACCAACATAATAACCACTGACATCATAAGATGCCAGAACCAGCAGCCCTTAAGTAGAAACCTAATCTCCCTTTAGAGTGTGCGGGCGTTGCCCGCCGGTTCCGATCGGTTCTCAAAGGAGTTCGTTGCCAACTCGTGTTGGGTCGGCGGGCGTTGTCCACCGGTGCCCTTCAAAGGTAGTTAAGTTTCAAAATGGAAGTTGAGGGCTGTCAGGCGTTCCGGAATCTTGTGCCTCAGTAATCACAGGGTGATCGAGCGCCGGCCGCGGCGCCGGCACGGTATCCCGGAATCTGACTGACTTCGCCGCAAGGCTGCTACCTTTGCCTCAACTCTCCTCAGGCGAGCGTTACCGGCCTCGATGCATGACCCAATCGATGTCCTCTCGGTACTGGCGCACAGTACTGGATTTCACGCTTTGGTCCTTGATGAACCAAAGATTGAAATTTATCGACATCAACGAGCGAGGGTAAAACCTCTCCCCGTGATCGGCCAAAGCCTTGCCGTCGATGAAATAATTCACCTTTCCCCTGGCCACTTGCGTGACCAGCGTATGCCACCCCCGCCTGGCTGCCGCTGCCGTTATTAGAGACATTCACTTGCTTCCAATTCGGCTCGGGGCTGAAGGTTTTCCAAGAAGTCACAAACAGCGTGGGTCCACTCTTACCCCAGCCGCCGTTAGGCAGATATTCGAAATCCAGTTCGCTGTAATCAGGATCCATCGGCGCCTTCAAAGGGCTAATGGCATAAAAGCTTTCCACCAGTGCTGATCGCCGCCTGGACCCTCAGTCGGCAGATCAACAAAACGCACCCTCGCAGCATACGTGCCCTCCAGGTATTTGCGTTGATGACAGATCTGGGATTGCTGCGTATTAGCGCCGGTGCCATCGGTCGCGGAGGTCATGCGCAGCAAACGATTGCCTGGCTGATCCGGGTCAGCAAGCAGAGATACGCTTTTGTTTCCAGCTTGCGCCCGGCACTCCGGGCCAACCTGCCGCCGTACGAATGATCCAGCCATGGCGAGTCAGTTGTTTGAAGTCCCGGTATAGCTAAAGTCGTCAAACAGAATCTGCTGACGATGGCTCGCGGCCGAGAGCTGGTAGGAGACAGTTGGCTGCTCGCCGTTAAGCTGGCGCACCGGTGAGGGAGTCGTGGTGATAGGGTCGCGGGAAATGGGCAGTCTGCTTCCAGTGACCAGAAGCAAACTGAGGTATAGAACTGTCTCAAATAACATCGTCAGAAGTCCTCACGCTGGTCCTGCCCTGGGCATAGCCGAACGCATAGGGATTCTTTCCGAAGTCTCGCCGGTGGTCAGGGACACTCTGACGGCTCTAGCCTGTCAGCAAAGTTTGGAAAAAGGCGGGCCCGAATGAGTCTCGGTAGTGGAGATGCAGCACCGGGCGCGGCCTACTCGACTCTTCAGCAGTCTTCACACGCGCCCGATCGGCGACTCGGCACGATGTCTCTTTCAGAAACACCGCATCCGCATCCGAGTCGCCGGTGCTGGCGAGACGCTCCCCACCTGGCCAGCAACTCTTTCACACAAATCTTGATTAATTCTCTGATCTGGCACTTATCCAAAAAGTAATTCGCACCCGCGTCGAGACAGAGCTTGCGGAGATCCGGTAAGGGATGACCAGTAAAGACGACAATCGCGGTCGAGAGGCGCTTTGCTGCGAATTTCTGGATTCACCTCAACGCCATTCTTCAAAGGCATTGAGATATCCAATACCAACAAATGGGGCTCCAACTCGTTTACCAGCTGGATCGCCGCGACGCCGTCTGCGGCACTGCCAACGATGGTAAAGCCTTCAATTGGCGCCAGGGTGCTCGAGGACTTCTCGGATCGCTTTTGGCATCGTCGGCGATAAGTATCTTCAGTTGTTTCACCACTGCGGCGGCCCGGTAATAAAGCAACTCGCTCAGAAACCGATTCCGGGCGAGTGAGGCATTTCCTGCCACCTTGACCATTCGGTCACAGTCAGCGTGTGTCTGATATTTGTGTCAGGAAAAGAGCGGTAGGCGATGTAGTTGTTTGTACTACACCGAAGTGCGCAGAGTTGGTTTATTCGTGTGGAAAACAGTCACTGAGACCCGCGAATTTGCAGGTTGGGAAGGCGGACCCCGTCCCCGCTCCGCCGAGTGGCTTTCAGCTTGAGGCGGGCGACGGGGTCCGCCTTCAACCTGCAAATTACTATAGGCCACCCTTGGTTTCACGCACCGCTACCGCGGGATGGTACTGACCTCATGGGACCGCAGCATGAGTGAATACGAGTGAGACCCACCCCGCTACCGCGTGGTGGTACTGACCCCACGGACCGCAGCAGGGAGTGCGGTCTCCTCACAAATCCGCTTCGGCAAGCGAGTGGAGCGCAGCGAACGGTCTGCCGCTGCCCAGACCAAGGAAGAGGGCGCGCAACGGATCGGCGCCGGCCTCGCGGATAAAGGCAGCAGTGCGTTCCCTGGGCTGGCGCTGTTGATGTGTTTGACGATGCGGTACTTGACCTCGGAGTGTGTCAGATCTACGACCAGCGTCGAGCCGCCGCGAAAGACGTGGCGCGGCGTACCATTCTGTGGCCTGATCAATTCTCTTTGCGTCAGGGCGACGACAACTTGCGGGATGTGTCGGCCATCAGGACTGACACGCATCGCGGCGCGCAGTTCATGAACCCGAAATTTTTCCCGACGTAAGCCCCCCAGGCCGCGGGCGATTCCGGTACCGCCGCGAAGGCGACTCTAAGCTGGCGATGAAGTTCCAGCCGTTCCGTGCGTGTCGACATGAATAACTTCTCACGATCGGGCAGATACAAACAGGCATCAGCGTAGCGCTTCAGCCGCTCTATCACACCGCCGTACTGCTGTTTAATCTTCACCCTCACTTTGGATGGGAAGTGCGACTGGTCGAGACCCTGCCAGCGCAAGGTGTCCACGGAAAGCGTTCGTGGTTTGTCGGACGACGGATCGTAAAGGTTGGTGGGATAGATGCCGCGACGGCGGAAGGCCTCAACGAAGGCGACGCGATAGTTGTGCCGGTCATCCCGGACAAGGTCGAAGTCGGCGGTAATCAGGGCGCGCAGGTACTCGAAGAACGTTACATCCACCGGCGGCAGATAATCGAGCGCGCGGATACACATGCTCAGAACGTGGCTGGCGGACTTGGCCGCCTCGTCGGCCAGTCGCTTGACGAGGTCCGGATGAATGGCCCCGCTCGGCAGCACACCTGTACCACCGAGTGTAGAGCCGAAGAAGATCAGCGATGCGGGTTTTGTAGATCGCGATAAACGCATCAAAGACCGCGGCCACGAGGACCGCTCCGCGTGAATGAGGCGTCAGGCGTTTTTGCAAGTCGCCGGGGTCGGGCATGGATCTCTTCCAAACGCCGTCCACCATGGTACCAATCGCATTGCGCAGAGCCCCACGGCCACCGGTTGCATAGCCAAACTGGATAGCCAGGCTGCCGAGCATCGATTCCGCCTCGATGTTTCCACGCGTTGTCGTGATCTCGCTGTTCGAGTAATTCGGGGATGGTGAAGTGCTGCATCAGGGCGACGATATCCGCGAAGCCCTCGTGCAGCGCCGAGCACGTCGGGGTTGCTCGGCTCGTTGAAGCGCCGGTGCGTCCCGTCGAGTATGGCATGAGTGGTTTCGTGGGCGATGATATCGTGCGAGAGGCAGGCGTAGACGCTGCTGCCGGGCATGTGATCGCCGGGATCGTCTGCCGCAGCCTCGAAGTAGCCGAACAGCAGCGCGACGTCCTGCGGACTATAGAAAGCGTTGGCCTGCCGCAGCGCGTGCGGCCGAATGGTCAATTGCGCTGCACGAAACGCTGGTCGTCGTTATGCGTTCCTTGCATTCGGCGCCGGCCGCCAAAGGACAGGCCGGCCCAGGGCACGCTCAAAGTGCTCGATGGTCTTCATGCTTACGGCGTAGACCATTTGTTGGTGAAACTGAGGGTTGCCCTCCGATGGCGCCCAGCCATCCTGCGCGAGCAAGCCGCGGGTCGTTGAGGTCGACAGGGTCGTAAGCCCGGCCTTTGGCATCCTGATCTTCGACCGCAATGTATTCGCCGACCGGTCCCTTGTTCTTCAGCTTCTTCAGCGGCTCCCAGCGGACCTTCAGGGTCACTTCGTTCATGCCGGCCGTGTCGAGCCGCGCTGAGAAGGCTCGGGTCTACTGCATAAACTCGGATGCGGCGGTACGGCGGATTGCTGCACCGTCGGCTGACTCGTCGAACGCCGCCAACACTGGTGGCACACAGCTTTCGTCATCAGCGTGCTCGGCGCAGATTTACCAGAAGTGAGACCGGGAAGCGCGCAGGCAGCCTGCTTGCAGAGAGAGCGACGCGCCCTTGTCCTCGAATCACGGCCTCCATGAAACGCTGTAGCGTCTTGCGATCCAACGAAGTGGCGCGCCTCGGGATCCGGCAAGATCTTTTTGCAAGTTCCTCATTCAACAACCAGCGCTGTTCCAGCTCGAGATTGAACATCTGCTCGCGGGTGGTGCATCAACAACTCCCAGACCAGTGATCACGCGGAAGAGCTGAGCCAAAGAAGGAGGCGTCCGAGCGATCGCTCTTCTTCAGACCGAAGACGGGCTTAAGCGTTGGAGCGCTGCGCGCGCTTGCAGCACGCCATTGCCGAAGTGCTCCCTGTCGCTCTTCATCTTGGCCGAAGTGAACAAGGCGTTGCGGACCGCTTCAACACGCTGCCAACTGCGAGACAACCTCATTCTTGTACTTTTCCAACCAGAGCGCCGCGGCTGCGGCCACTGCGGCGTGGCTGCCGAAGTGCCCTCGCCGTTCAGGCGGATCACGTTCCCGCACATGAACCGCGGCCAGGGGAGTATCCGGCGTGTATGCGGCAATCGCACCCTTCATGGCAGAGTCAGGACCGAAGCTCCCTGCAGCGCATTGCCCGTGAGCCCGGTGTACGGCCGGCCGTCCGCCATCACACCGCAAACGGCGATCACGCGGTCATAGCGCGCCGGATAGATCAGCACCTTGCGGCGGTGTATTGCCGATATGGTTGCCGGCCGCCGCGCAAATGCAAACGCCAGCCTCATAAGCCTTGTCCACGGCTTCGCCCCAGGCGCGCGAGGGCACACTCCATACTCATTGTGACCACGTCGCAGTGCTGCTCGACTGCGTAATCGAGCGCCTGGACCAAAGCGCTGGCGCGGATCAGAACGACGCGATCAGAGATGCGCAAACGGCAGGACTTCCGCGCCCGGTGCGCCGCCGAGCGCAATCCCGCCTGGCAGTGGCAGCTTTGCCGGCGAGGATGCCGATCGTGCCGGTGCCATGTCCGGAGTTGTCGATGATCAGGCACGCGGTTGTCCGGATCCTCGGCGTTGCTCGGGTCGGCGTCGCCAGCCACAAAGTTCCTCTCCAAAGAGCGCAGGACGTTTTCCGGTGTCGTGTCGCGTGCGCGGTAGTAGCCCGTGTCCAGGTGCGCGATCCGCGTTCGCGGATCCGTAAACTCGACCGCCTCTCTGGCCTTACGGAGCTGCGTATAGTCATCGCCCAAATGCCACGCGAACTCGTCGGGACCGAGCACCTTGCCGCGTGTGCCGTCCTGAGGGTCGGCCTGACAACCGTCGCCCATGGCAAATTTACGGTCGGCGGCCACTTCGTTCGTGTCCTGGTAGACGCTATGAACAATGTCCGGTTCAGCGAAGATCACGCTCTGACTCGGAGACGCCGAGTTCGCTCAGCGACGCGGGCGTGGGCCAGGTCCCAGGGGGTCTCTGCTCCGTCCGGCAGGTCAGCAAGGAACCATCGCGGTGTCGAGTCGATACCGAGGGCGGTGGGCGCCGCCAGTTGGACGTCGAAGAAGCGGCCGCAGGTTCGCGCGCGACTCGGCCGCTTGCAGCGTCGTGGTGGACGGGCGCAGTTTGACGAGCAAACGATTGGGAGTTGCAGAAGATCTGTTTGTTGTTTGGCACGACTATTCTCCTGGCTTGTTAAAGAGTCCTTTCCTGGGGAAGCAAGCGCGAGTTGGCGCGTCGTAAAATGGTGTTACACAAAATCGGTGCGTCAGCCTGCAGCCCTGCCGCGGTTCACGCGGCTGCCCGGAAGAGGTTGCCAGGCCAGCCCTTTAGGCTGGTACAACTGGCGGAGAGTCGTTAAGGGCGCTTTAGCGTTCTTCTCGTCAAGGCTTCAGCATGGCTAAAACCAACCAGCGAAGCCCGTTAAAACGGGCTGCTCATCAAATCAGTGCCCTACCCAGCCGTAAAACGGCTGGGCTAGTAACTCCCGGGCAAGCCGTCTGAAGACGGCTCAGATCCGGCTGATTCCAAGCGTTCGATGTTTGTTACATTGCTCCAACAATCTGTTGACGGCGAATTCTATTCATGGTTGCGAGATGTTCGACGCCACCATTGCCAGCGCCTTTGCGCACCTTTTTGCTCGTTCACGCGCGCAGCCGTCGACGGGTCGTTGCGATCGTCGCGCCAGGTAAGGATGATTGAAGTGAATTACAAAATCACCGTTATAAGAGACCACTGCGTTGTCGAAGGTCAGTCTGCCGATGCGCCGCCAGTGTTTGAAGGTTCGGTGTTGCGCGATTGCTGGCCCCTTTGCCGAGCTCTCGTCAGTCACTTCCGATGGTTAAAGACAGGCTGCGCTTCGGCACCGGGTCGCCGTGGTCAAAAATCTGAGCCATGATCTCGTCGCGAAAGTCCAAGGCATCGCCGGGAATTCGTGGTTGCTCGGCCGCCACCAGCAGGCGCATAAAGTCCGGACAGCGTGTCGATTCGCCGGGCTGTTTTCCAAGTTCAGCGATCTGGTACAGCTTGCCGTCGCCCGGGCTCCTTATCAACTTTGCCGAACACCGCACCCTCGATCAGAAAAAGCGGAAAGCCGAGCCCCCGAAGCGTGAGCCGTGCATGCGTCTGGAGCGTTGCGCAACTCTACATCGTTAATGTAATCCGTTTGAGCGCCACCGATATCCTCCTGCGTAAAGAAACTGGCCAGTGCGAAGCTGCTTGTGGGTCGCTCGGGTCCACGGTGGAACAGCTTTCCGGCGAGAGCTAGCGACCGGGTAATGACCGCGCCTCGTTTCGGTGCAGCGGGGTGGAATAAGCGGCCGATTACCAGTGCCTGACTTCCAGTGCGGAAGTAGCCCGAGTAGTCAGTCTCCTCCGTAATCTCCCAGCGGCCGGTGAGACATACACCGTTTGGGTGCAGCAGGCGCCGGAAGCCTTTGCCATCCGCACCCCAGCGCAAGTCCGCATAAGAATCGACCGTGCGTTCAACGGCTTGACGAAAGAGGTACTGCTTCCGAAGGGCAGAATGCCGCGCAGCACGCTTCCCCGGGGTGACTTTGTAGGTGGGTAGCGGTGGCTCGCCATCTGCTCCCCAAACTCTCTGGTAAGGATTCGCGAACAGTGCCTCGCGCGCTTCTGCAAAGCGTGATCCGGCGTACGCGCGATCTTCTGCGGTAATCGCTTCTATCCCAAAGTACTCTGGTTCCATGGCTACCTCAGGCAAGGACGTTCCTTAATCTGATTCGCTTATGCTTAACTTTAATGAAATTCGCAGGTCAGGAAGGGGACCCTGTCCCCGCCGGCATTAGCAATCCACTCAACTAGTTGTCCAGCGCTCCACGGTAATGAACATTGAATGCCAATCTATCTTGAAGCGGGACTGGGTCCCCTTCCTGACCTGCGAATTACTAGAGTTGAGGCTGACACCTGGCTGCAGACCCTCTACCTCCCTTGCGGGCGTCGAGCCGGCCACGTCATTGGCCTGGCACCAGGCGCGCGCAGCTTCCACACCGCTATTGACGGCTGCCGCAAGGCGACTCTGGCTGAAGTTAAAGAGATAGTGCAGCGCGACTTCTGATCTGAGTTCGCGAACCGTGATGCGGCAGCCTGAACTCACCGAACTGGCCACGCCTCGATCGCCTTATTGTTTGTCTCAATCCGCGCCAGTACCTGTTTGTAGCCGCCGTTCGTAGTCGCTTCGAAAATCCCGAAGAAGTTGCCGACAAGGCCGTTTGCGCCATTGACCCTGGGGCTCGTGGTCCAGATCACCCAAA
>ERZ1370068.402-contig-10363_pt1 | contig 25994 bp, 42 predicted proteins | sample MGYA00561227_ERZ1370068 | MGnify/ENA primary metagenome ERZ1370068 (study PRJEB38410, sample SAMEA6850437) | metagenome | study: Metagenomic assessment of the ecological functions of the soil: analysis of the soil microbiota associated with the...
GTTGTACTTCGTTCAGTTACGTATTGCTCGACGGCCACGACCGAGGCGTTGATCTCGCCCGGGGCGCCGCGACGCCAGCCTGGAGTCATCTACACCGGCCCTGGCAACGCCCGCGGCCGCGAAAGGCAGCGATCGAGGAGGACGTCGACGTCATCGGAGCAAGCTTCCACAGTGCCGCACACCTGACTCGTTCCTCATCACGGAGGAACTCGCGCCTGGGCCGCCGCGATATTCCGTCGTGCCCGGCGGCATCATCCCGAAGCCGGACATCGGAGATGAGAAGGCCGGGGTTGCAGCCATCCTGAGACTGAAGCGGCCATGGACGAAATCGTCCGGGTCGTAAAGGAACAAGCCACCAATAAGATGAAGGCCGCGCGAAATACGGGCATCAGCATGGCTCGCTCGATCGCTGGATCAGCAGTCATCGAAGTCTGGCGACCGCATGGCTCTGGGCCGGGTGCTGACCTGGATTGAGAGCGTCCCGCCGCCGGATCAAATTGGAAAAACGTCTGCCGGCGCAAAACGGAGGCACATCGTCGTTGGCGTGACCGAGTGCGCCCGGCGCTGGCAAGAGCACGCTTATTGGCCGCTTGCTAAAGGAACTGCGCAGGACAAGCAGGTACTGCCGTTGTCGCCGTCGATCCGGCGAGCCCGCTGACCGGCGGCGCGCTGCTTGGCGATCGCGAGAATGACCACAGGCCGCCAGCGATCCCGGCGTATTCTTGCGTTCCTCGGCCAGCCGCGGCGAATTGGGCGGCTTGGCCCCGATGACCGGCACGATGGTCAAGGCCATCGCCCAATCGAATGTTGACGTGCTCTTGATCGAAACGGTCGGGGGCGGGGCAAAACGATGTCACGCGGTCCGCCATTGGGCGTCGCCGCTGGTGCTCGTGATGATGCCCGGCGCGGGGACGAGCTACAACTCGAAAGGCGGGCATCACCGAAGTCGCCGACATCTTCGTCATTAACAAGGCCGATCTGCCCGGCGCGGATCGGCTGGAGCGCAGATCAAAGAGACGCTCGGGGCGAAGCGTCCCGTCGTGAAGACGGTCGCCTCACATGGCGAAGGGCGTCGCACAATTGGTCGATGTGATCCTAAGCCGCACAAGAAATAGGTGCTCGATGAAGATACTCGTTCTCGCGAAACACGTTCCCGAATCGACAACGCCGATCAAGGTCAAACCCGATGGCTCGGGTATCGAGACGAGCGGCGTCAGTTCGTCATGAACCCTTTCTGCGAGTTCGCGGTGGAGGCGGCGCTGCAGATCAAGGAGAAGAACCCGGCGCGCGGCGCACAAATCACGACGCTGACGGTCGGCCCCTCCCGCGGCCGTCGAAGTGCTGCCGCACCGCCTACGCGATGGGTGTCGAAAACGGCGTCCATCTTTGCGACGACCTGTTCAACGGCATCGACGAGTTGGCGACGGCCCGCGTGATCGCCGCGGCGGTCAAAGACGGCGGCTACGACATCATCCTCGCCGGTAAACACGCCATCGATTACGACAGCGGCCAGGTCGGACCTGCCCCTGGCTGAGTGTCTCGGTTGGCCGCACGTCGCGCGCGTGACCGCGATTCAGTGGGCCGGCGATTTCAAATCCGCGACTGGTCCGCCGGCGTATCGAGGGGCAGCCGAAGAGGTTGTCGAAATCAAGCTGCCCTGTCTGCTGACGATTGAAAAGGGCTCTGCGAAGCTCGCCATCCCGTCACTGCCGGGGTTGATGAAAGCGAAGAAACGTCCGGTTGATGCCAAGAACGCCGCCGCGCTGGGTCTTTCTGCCGCCGATTTGGGAAAAGAAGCGGTCGGCACCTGGATGGGCGAATTTGCCCCGCCGCCGCCCGCCCGCAGGGCCGGATGCTCTCCGGAGAGCCTGCCGAGATGGCCAAGGAACTCGTCGAAGATCCTCCGCGACGTGGAAGAAGTTATCGACGATTGTTGCGAAAGTCTCAAAATCGCCATTGGTTAGCTAATGAGCTGGGGCGATTATAATTGAATGTTGCCGAAACGGGTCTATGGCATTTAACGTCAGCCTCGATCTGCCGATCGCTCTTGAACAGAAGCTTCGCGAAACATGTAATCGGCGGCGATGTGAAGGGCGTACGCCTTGGAGTTGTTTCGCCGGGGAAAATCAGCCATTTTGAACTTTCCAAATCCTGGGCTTCGACGGTTTGAAACAGACGCCTACCTCAAGCAACACGGGGTGATTGAAGGATCGCTGACGATGGAGACCTGAACAGGGGCGAACACTTTACGAGCGTACTGGGTCCAGTGCCTCTAACTAATGTTGGTTATCATGATAGCTCGCCCCTCATTGTCCTCGTCGCCATCGAACATCGATGTTCTTCAGAGCTGAATTCAAGCAGGTCATTATTCCTCCCGCCGCGTCGAACAGGCTTCCGCAACCCCCGGCATTGCCCAGTCGGTTCGTGATTTCTTTTGGCTGAACCGGCTTGGCTCCGCGTCAAAGCCCTTCCCCGCGTTGAACAGATACCAGAACTGCACATGGGAGAAATGGAAGCCCCCGAGCCTTACGCAATAGAACTCCACTTGCCGAGACCTTGTGCTCGTCGACGAACGAGGCATACCGCGAGGCGGTCGCCAGGAAACTGAACGCCATCTGCTGGCACGGTGCAGTCCTGGGCGAGCTGCGGAAGAAGGACTCCTAGAACTGACGGATGCGTTTGTTCGCCTTAAACGCACCACAGATTTTTGGATTTCCCGACCTTCTCGACGAGCGGTTGAAGCGATACCTTACTCAGCCAGGGCAGCTACTGACCTGCGCCAGAGTCGCCGACGTCGATTCTCTGTAAGCGATCGCGCTGGTCTTCGGATTAGCTGCCAGTTCTCATCCTGGGTGATATTGCCCTCCGTTGGTGGGGCTGCGATTCGCATTCGCCACTCGCTTATTCCGCAGCGCGCCAGCGGAGCGATCAGCCGCACATTTATGATCAGACCCCGAGTGGCCTTCGATTACGACGGTTCCTGGACACGCGAGATCACCGATCCGATCAGTGGCCGCGAAGTCAGCTTTCGAACGAGACGCCCTGGGATTCCGCGGCCCGCCGATCGCTCAAAGAATCCGGCGAATATCACGCATTCTCGTTCTCGGCGACTCCATCCACACTCGTCCTATACCGAAGAGGACGAATCCTACCCACGCATTTGGAAAGGTTCTTGTCGATCGCCGGCCGCCGTATCCGCGTCATCAACGCGTAAGCATGTACGGGCGGGACTGCGGCGAGGAATGTTGATCCTGAATGAGGGCGGCCTCTTGACCCAGCCAGACCTCGTCTTGGTCGGGCTCTTTCTCAACGACGCGCAGCGTTCACGGACGTTCCTGCGTTGCCCGAAGGATTGCTCACCTATAGCGCTCATCGCGCGGCGGCTTGCCGAAATCAACACCCAGCAAGAACTCAGCAATGGAAGCCCGCGAGCGTTACGAGCGCCTCACGAGCCACTCCCTTCCTTCGCAATCATTTGCCAAAGATGCCTGGCGGATGAACCGCGCGGCATTCGAAGCGCAGATGGCCGCCGCCCTGCCACCGATTGGGGGCTTGGCTTCTTCCCGCAGGCCTGGGACGCGAAATGCGCCGGACTTCGAGGTGCTCGACGGCCTCTCGCGACGATTCGGCTTCAAGCTGGCGATCGCCTCTTCCCAGCAACGATCCAGGTGGAGGCCGACTTCGCACTTCGACGATCGGCCGCAGCAAATGTTTGAGGAAGGATGATGGACGAGAATGAAGATCCGCCATCTGGATCTTTGCTCGACGTTGCGAAAGGCCTATCGAGCGGCGGGACACTCGCTCTCCTACGACCACGGCCATCTCACACCGGAGGGCAATAGAATTGTGGCCCAGACGCTTGATCAGTTTCTTCAACCTCTTGTCGTTCGCCGACGACATCGCCCGCTGCGCAATGAAAAACGGACAGCCGATCTTTCAACCGACTGCCCGCCCGAGTTCACGCGAATATTTCTGCCCGCGTTCTTACGATCGCGGGTGGCTGTTGTCGTAATCCCTTCTTGAGCTGCGCGTCGTCACGTGCGTATAGACCTGAGTGGTGCTGATGGACTGATGTCCGAGCAGCTCCTGCACGCTGCGAAGGTCTGCCCCGTTGTTGAGCATGGTGCGTCGCGAAGGTGTGCCGCAGCGTGTGCGGGCTGATCGACGGATCGAGGCCGCACATGATCAAATACTTGTCGAGCTTGCGGCGGACGCTGCGGGTGCTCAACCGCTGACCGTGCTTGTTGACATAGAGCGGCTGATGATCGAACGTCGCACTGCGCCGGATCGTTTGCCCGCAATTCCGTAGTACTTGCGGATCGCCACGAGCGCCGTCGGGCCGATCGGCGTCACGCGTTCTTTGCGCTTTTGCCGCAGGATTCGCAGGCACTCGCCTGGGGATATCGACATCGGCAATGTTCAGCCGCGACCAGCTCGCTCACGCGTACGCCTGTCGAATAGAGCGTCCTCGAGCATTGCACGGTCACGGGCGGCCGAGAAAGCGTCGTGTCGTCCGGCGTCGTCAAGCAGTTTCTGAATCTGTTCAACTTCCAGGAACTTCGGCAGGCGTTTTCCTGCTTGGGAGTTCGGATGGCGGCGACGGGGTTCGTCGGAAATATAATTGCGCCGCAGACAGAACTTGTAGAAGCTGCGAAGCGTCGCGAGCTTTCGAGCCGCCGTGGCCTTTGAATACTCCCGTTCCGTGAGGAACATGAGAAACGAGCGGATCTGATTCGCATCGGCGGCCAGAAGCTTTTGTCGAAGTTGTTCCGTGTCGGCGCTTCATCCCAATCGCCGCAGGAACCGTGGCCACCGCCGTTCCGCCGCCTATGCCATAGCCGGCAGGCGTCGAGCGCTTCGTCGTCACGCTCGCCTGCGCGGCAGCCGTCGGGCCGCCCACGAGGAATTGGCTGAATTGGTAAAGGTCCGCCGCATAGCACTTACCGGTATGGGGCGAGAAGTGCCGCTCGAAGCGGAGGTAGTTGAGGAAGTCGGTTACTAGCGGATGTTCTTGGCTCATGTCGCGGAACTCTTCTCGGCGAAAGTCTAGTGTCTTTCAAACCTGGCTCAGCCGCACTCCTGGCCTTGCCCACCCGGATTGGGACATTGGGCGCTATGCCGGGTCAGGGGCACGACGTCGCCCGGGAAGGGCCAAAACCCCGCGGACGCTACACCTATCGGTCTTACGGGGACCGGGCTTCATCTCAACTCTAATTCTATTCTGCGGCCCATCTGATAGCTCAGAACCGCCGCGTCAAACCAGTCGAATTCGCTGGCCGCATCACTGGCCAGACCTGCAAAAGCCGCTATGACGTCGGCCTCGGTCCCCGGCTGATAGCGGAAGAGATACCGGTGCTTGCCCCTGACCAGCGATAATTGCCGAACCGTGTCATTCATGATGGACACTCCCTGTCGCCGCCCTCCGCATCCTCCATGGGGCCACACCGATGTTGGGCCATCAGGCGGCTGACCACGTCGTGCCAACAAAATCGGATGAACAGCGTTTGGACTTTCAAATACTGCCGCCAGCCCAGGTTTTGATCCCCTTCGCTCCGAAGTGCGGCGTATTTCCGCACCGCGTCCGTCACGTGAGCGTGGCTGGCGTTGTGGACCACTTGGACCTGGCCGACGGGCAGATCGCCTTCGGCGCGTCCTGTTACAGCAGCAGCAGGCCGGACTTGACTGCGCGGCCTGCACCGCATCCATGCCCGGGCTTGGCCGGTTTTGAAGCTCGTAAATCTGCACCGCCACGCCGACGACGGGCGTGTAGGCGTCGTATTCAGTAATGCCGGCCACGATGATGGCGTCGGCGCCCGACGGCCTCGGCGACCGCCAGCGCATGCGTCAGTGATTCGATCTGCTGTTTGCCTTGTGCCGCCAATACACGCCACGACATCGGTTGACCGGCAGAACCGTGACACCCTCGACGAAAGACAATTCTGAGGCGAGCAGGTCTGCGGTCTTGATGGGATCGAGATTAAAGTCTCCGCTGAAGTTCAAAATCGGCGCGACATGCGAGGCGTGAGGGGCGTGGGAAACGCACTGTAGAGCCGCACTTGCGATTCATCATGCGAGCAGCCCGCCAGAAGGACCAAGATAAGTCCGATAGGACCGATTCGACCTATTTCCCTGTTGTACATGTCGTTTCGTCGTATCATCACGAGTTCGATCTCTTGAATACCCTGTGCGGCAACCGCCAACTCGTCGTCCTTGGCCGGTCGCAACGGACGCAGGGTCCAATCGTTTCCGCCTGGTCGCGGCGTGCGGTGAAAAAGATTCGTCCATCCGCTGCCCAGTGCGGCGAGTAGAATTCGGCGGATCCATTGGTGAGTGTCACGCGTCCCTGCCCGTCGGCGTTTACGACCCCAATGATCGCTATGGCCGGAATTCGCCTCATTTGCAGCAGTGCGATCAGCTCTTACGTCATTACCTGGTGCAACACATACAAAGGCGATTTGGCGGCCGTCGCTGGACCACGAAGGCGCGATGTACGCCGCGTCCGGGCTGGCGGCGATTTCCGTCGGGGAGCTGGCGTCGTCCCCTTCGAGCGTCAGGGTCCAAATGCTGAACAAACGGTCGGCCGTGCCCGCGAGTTCGCTGATAGGCGATCTTGTCTCCCTGTGGCGACCACGAGGGAAACAAGCCCTCGCCAATGAATTGCTTTAGCCCGGGATTTTCCGAAGCACTGATCCAGAGTTCGCCCTCGGCTTCCCGCGGATTCACGCGGCAATAGACAAGCCGTTTTCCGTCAGGCGACCAACTGGGATGAAGTTCCGGGGCGGGCTCGAGGTGATTTGCAGAGGGTTGTGCCCGTTCACCTCAATGACCCAAATATCCCACTGACCGCTGCGATCGCTGGCAGCGAGCGAACCGCCGGGCCGTCCGGAGAAAAGACCGGCTGCGAGTCGTTGGCGTTTTCGTCCGTCAACTGCATGCAAGCCGCAGCCGTCCATTGCCTTAATGAAGAGGTGGCTGAACTGGGAGTGCCGCGCTGAGGCGAAGACCAGGTGTTGGCCGACCCGATCGGACGCTGGGGTCCGAAATCCGCCCCTTCGCCGCGGCGTCGTAAGCTGCTGAATATCCGAAGCCGCCTTCCCTTCAAAGGCAACACGTCGCTCAAGCTTGGCGTCTGCCCAAACAGGCCTAAATCAGGAGATCGAGTGGCTCGACCTTGCGTTGCGGCATTGCGACGGGGAAGCGGGCCGATTTGCGAAAGACGGCGACGCCATTCGGTCCGGCGTGCGTGCAGCCCGGTTCAGCAGGAGGATTAGAAATGTCGCCACGCAGTAACGCACAATAACTTGTCCCATGGACGACGGATGGACACGACATGCGGTTGCGTGAATTGTTCGCATAGGCTCGTTTTCGTCGTGCCGTGGCATCGCGCCGTAAACTTATCGGCTCCGATTTTCAGACAAATCAGGATTCGCCAGCCGACGTCCTCTCGGCGATTGTCCGATAAGCCGACGTGAATCTATCGACGACGACCGTGTGCAGGCTTGAGGCCGAACGCGCGGCCATAAGTCTTTCAATGGCTTGGAGTTGTAAATAAATGCGTAACGAGGAAAACTCGGCATCTTTCGCGCGGATCGCGCACGAAACTTGCCGATCATCTTCTATCGCATGAAGTTTGGATTTGAAATTCTCGCAGGATTGGTCAGGACGCACTGGCAGCCTTCATTCGCGCCTGAATCTCGAGCGAAACTGGAAGCCGCCGCCGCATTTTGAGGATCATCCTTGAGCACTTCGTTCACCTGATCGATCGCGTCCTGCATACCGCCTAACTCGAGTTCAATCGCGCGAGAAACACTCGCCAATTATGCTGCTTGGGATCCTTCGCAAGCGCCCGCATCGCGGAATCCCGGGCATCGAGTAGGCTGAGGCGACGCTGAGTTTCTCCCAGCGGCTTTCGCGTCGCCTCCGCAATCGTGAAATAGGGTGGCGCGTCGTCCGGTTTGGCGAGCGGCCTGTGACCTGCCGACGTTGATCTTCAGCTCGTTACAGTTCTTCAGCAATGTCATATTCCGATCGCTCGGAAGGGGATCGGGCGAGAGTTGGCCGCTCGTCAATTCAATGGCACGGTCGGTAGCGCACCGCCGGTGCATATTCCTGGGATTCGAACGACACCTGCCCCAGTTGGTATTGCACCCCAGCGTCATTAGGCGCCGGGGTCTCCGCCTCCCTTCCAGCGCCGCGACGGCCTGTTTGGTCCGCTTTAGCTTCTGAAGCACCGAGGCGTATTCGATCACGATCTCGGCGTGGCGAACGGGTTTGCCGTTGACCTCGTTGAGCGCGCAAGTTTCTGCGCTGCTCCAGCGGCCGTAGGGCTTGTGAAAAGGCGCGAATGATCTCTTGTAAATCTTCCCGATGGCCGCATAACCGCGATAATCTTTGAGCCGACCTTAGGATCCTGGACAATATTCACTCAAATATTTCAACGCTTCGGCGGACTGCTTGTTTTCGATGTAAAAAGACCCTGGATCAGCTTGATCTTCGGGTGGTCGGGCTTGAGTCGCCGGACCCGGTCAACGACGGCGCGGCACTCCTTGAAGTCGCCGAGCATCATATAACTGAGTGCGTTTTCCATCATCTTCATCAGGCGTGATCACGGCGGCATTGCCGGGGCCCGACGGTGGCTGCGCGGGCTTTTTCGGGTCCTGCGCGTGTGTAGTTGGGCGCCCACCGCCGTAATTACGAAGAAGGCGGCGATCAGCCATCGGTGGATGAAGGGCATGGGCATTGCTCCGGGTAATAAGAAAGTACGTTGTTCTATTTGATCTTACGTCGTCGCCGCCTGACCGTTCGCGCCCTTTTCGACGGCCCGGGCCGCTCCCTATTATCGGTGGAGATGAAATCAATCGCAAACCCCTTGCCACAGGCGGCTTTCCCCGCCGCCTTGCGGCCTGACTAGCCCTGAACGCAGAGCGTGGGCTGTGAGTTGGCGAGATTGAGCGATATTTGTCGTGAAACGGGCGGAGGTGCCTCGCCCTGGCGGACTTTTTCAACTGAGCAGCCGCCAGGTCTCGCGGCACGATGCTCCAGGATTTGCAACGCTTCCTCGACGGCCGAAAGATCGTGCCGGAGATTGGATTCGACCAAGCGCCCAATAAACGAAGTTGTAAATACTCGTGAGCTGTTCGCAAAGCTCCGGTTGTTACCTCCGGTCGAAGGCCCGCCTTCATTTCCGTGACGATCTTCTGGGCCCGCAGAAACTTCTCGCAGCTTGTGTCGTATTCTTTCCGCTTTAGTGCTTCGCGGCCGCTGGCGGACAAATCGAGATCGCGCCGTCGTAAAGCATCAAGTGAAGCTGCTCGGGCGTAGCGGTCAGGACCGCGTTGCGGAGATATTCCTTCCGAGGCCGATGAGTCATGAAATATTCAAACGACCAGTCCGGCGAAATTCGCTCAAGTCGTGCGCATAGCACGAGTCGAACCAGTGTACCAAACTGCGACCAGAAACTGCTCCCCTCTGTAGAATCGGAGATGGAATTGACTCAACTGAGTAGAAACGCTGATAACCCGTCGCGCGATTTCAGCCTGCGTCCGATATAGCCTTGTCGATGTTCCTTTCCTAGGACTCCAATTCTGACTCCCTTTCGATCATCGAATTCCGGGCCAATCAATCCGGCGGTGGCCAATAGACAATGTCGGCAGGGCCGGCGCGGCCCTTTCCGCTCCCGTCCTTGATCTTCTCGCTCGATCCGCCGTCGTCCTGCAAGTTTTCGCCGACGCTGTAGAGCTTGAAATCACGGCCGTCTGGGGTATAGCGCAGATGCATCCCGCTGTATTCGTCCACCGGGATGGCGGCGACATAAGCCGGCGTGAGTTCGCCGAGACGCTCGGGAAGCGCGCCGCGATCTAGCCGATATTGTAGAATCCCCGTGAGCGTGCGTGTCGCCAATTCGTTCATCGTCGCCTCACGCACCTTCTGATTGGCCCGCGATAGACTCGGCAGGATGAAGCTGATCAAGGCGAAGCGGCGACCGGCAGGGCCGTCGCCTTTGATGGAATCCCACACGGAATTCGCCTCGGCGCCGCGGATCGTAAAGCGGTAGCGTATAAAGCTCCTCCAGCTTGTCCCACGTCTCGTGGTACTTGGCGATCGTCTCTCGTCGATCCGCATGAATGGCCGCAGTCGCCAACATTCCCGTATCAACAACCGGGTTTTTTGATTCTCCGGCGACTGTCCCCAATAGGATGTCAATTTGGCGAACTGGCTGGGGATGAGATGTCCGTTGCCGTTGCCATCGTCGGTGAAGACGTATTGCACGGTGTCGTTGAAGAAGAACATTTCTGCCCGGAAGTCGCCCTTGATCGCAGATCGGCATGGTCGCCAGATGGCTGGCTTTGACCAACGCAAGGTCTCTTGCCGTCAGCATCTCACCACGTTTGACGCAGAACCGCACGCATTTCATTCGTCGCCATCGACATCATCGCAACGCCGACGAGTTGTTCGATGATTGTCTGCCCGGTGAAGAGCTAGTGCGCGCGAGCCGATGCGAGATATCCAATGCACTCCACGCATCGGCGAACTCGCCTCGCGCCAGGTGTTCGCGTGCATCGAGAACCAAAATTTTGCGACATATGCGCAGCTCAGATAGTTGCGGCAGGATGATGGCAATCGTTGGCGGAGCCAAGCGGGTCCGGCTCAGCGGCCGGTTCCGGTTTCTCGCCTTTGCCTGCGCGCGAAAGCCGCATGAATGCCAGGGTTTGTTCGTTGTCATGGACGCAAGCCGTAGGTCGGCTTGCTCGCCGACGTCTTTCAGTAGTGGTAGGATCGAGCGGTTCGACTCCACCCACGCCAAGGCCGCCGGCCATTTCTCATCGCGCCGGTCGCGGCAGGTTCTTCGCGTCGCTTCCAGCTCTTTCGGCATCGGTCGGAATTGCAGTAACGCCTCACGCAGCATCGGGCCAGGCGCGATCGCCCTTCGGGGATCTTTCTTCAGTCGGTTCGTTGATCTTCGCGATATAGTCGACCGTCGGCGTCGGTGTGCCAATCGACACATAGGCCAGATAGCCGCCGCCCGCCGCTCCGACGGCCACAAACACCAGCACCGTTGTTGTAAAGATTTTCTCAGATCATCGGTTCTACCTTTTCTTGCTTCGATGAATCAATTTCGCGGTCAGGTCCGGATCGCCGAAACCGTCGAGAAGAATTTCAACGCTCTCCTTCACCGTTACGCCATCCTGAGCGAGTTCGATCAACCCTCTCGCGAAAGTGGCTCTCCAACTCAGCGATCAACTCGCGCTTGCTCCGACGGCCACAATCGCGCTTCCGCACGACGCGGCGAACCAGATCGCGAAGCGCCTGCGGCAGCACCGCGAACGGATTCGTTGCCCAGACTGGCAGGGGCCGTATCGCTCATGCCAATTGCCACACCTTCTGTGCCTGCGATCCGCCCAGGACCAACTGTCCCATGCCGCGGACGAGCGCCTCCCACTGCGTAAGATCGCGCTCCAGGGCGCCTGCCTTTGTCCGTCAACTTGTAATACTTGCGATCCCGCCCGCTCTCCGAGCTTGACCACTCACTCTCCACGAGCCCCTGCGCTCCAGGTTGTAGAGAAGTGGATACAACGTGCTTTGCCCCAGTTTGAGCACGCCGTCCGACCGCTTAGTGACTTCGGTCACCAACTCATAGCCGTACATGCTCCTTCGCTTGAGAAGCTTGAGCACCGCAAGCGGTAACACGCCTTTGAGTAATTCACGTTCGATTTGCATCGCTGAGACTTCCTATACTATGCAATACATAGTATGTATCGCATATTTTGGAGTCAATAAGCTAGTCAGAATCTCAAGTGATTATTTGTAAATATATTCTGGCACTGTATTTATCTAATTGCCGAGCTGGATTCCGCAATATGTCCGTCAGGCCCAAGATTCGTAATGATAACCCAATCGTCCTTGTCCCGACCCGGCTGCCCCCTGATCGATCGCGAAGAGTTCTCTTGCCCTCGGCTTATAAAACGACTTCAGCGAATTGAAATCTTCGCGTGTGAAGCACCATGTAAATGTCCTTGTCTTCGTTGAGAAGTGAACAAATCCGATCCGCGACCTGCATTCGTAAATCCATGCCGCTCGATTTGTCGCCCTGCTCCGCCATGAGCTTGTATGGATCGACGACTTGGCGAATCGGCCGATTCCAATAAAACGTCAACCGGCCGTCAGGTCGATTGCCTGCCCAGTATAGATTCGCGTTGTCCGGCACGTTCTCCTTCCGCAGCGACTCCACCAACTGATCCGTGGGCATCGACATTCCCCGCGGCCGGCCCCACGAAACACCACACTCCGACGAACGAAGCGATGCCGGTCGCCGCCACCATGCTGATGCTAGGCCACCGTTGCGAGCCGCAACTGAACATCACGCCCGCGCCGGCCATTCCTACAAGGATCAAGACCGCAAAAATTGAGTTGCCCAGGCGACGCGGCCATGCCATTCCTCGGGATACATCCGGCGGCCCACAAACCACCCAACGACACAGATCGTCATGACCAGGATGGAAGAATGCGCAGCGATCGCCAATACGGCCCGACGGATCGGAACAACGCTTGAAAAAGAGCTGATCCAGCACGGGTCCCAGCAGCAGCGCGACCCGGCACGATCGGCAAACAGTATAGTAAGGCTTCTTAAAACTCATGACGGATAGAATTACGCAATGCAAACGACCGACCCAGCACCAAACATATGTTCAGCGGTCGGGCATAAGCGTCGATATGATTTCAAGAACGGACTCGCCAACGCCTCCGGTAATGACAGGCACCATGGGAGTACGAGCCCAAAAAGAATCGGCACATATATAGAAAAATCGCCCCAGTGGCAGCCCGGATAATCTCCCCGTGCCCGATCCAGAAACTCGTGGTTCCACAACGCCCACGCATACGGCTCCTGCCGCGACACTCGCACCATCCACGGCAGGAACATCGCCAGGAACACCGGGATTCCCCACCAGAGACCGTTCGTTGTCAACGCCTGCCTGAACCTCGGCCCGCTTTCGAAAATCGTGGTTCGAGCGATTCTGCCGAATTCCCCCAATTTCATCGAGGCTAAGCCTCCGCAAGCCGCGATGTCCGAACCACCAGACGGCCAGTGGTATGACCACGACGATCATCGGCATCGGCCCCTTGGCCAACATGCCGAGGCCGAGTGCTGCATAAAACCGCGCGCGGGTGCATCGTGCGGCTGGTCCGGCTTCGTCTGCGCCCACCAGAACTCGGCAAGGCCCATGTGCAAAAAGCGTGAGCAGCTACTCAGACGTCGCGTTCTGCGCGAAGAGGAGCATCCCAAGCTGCTTGCGCAGACCATCGCCGAAATCGCCGCCACTCTTTCGTCAAAAAGGCTTCGTGCCAGCCGCCGGATGATCAGCACCGTGATGATGACCGCGACCACCGACGGCAGCCGCGCGAAAATCCGTCACCGGCATCGCCAGCGCGTGGTCCTTCGGCGGGACCCTCGACACCGTCGCGACAAGCCACGCCGCCAACGGAGGCTTGACCAAAAATGGTGTATCCAGATAGTGCGGGATCAGCCAATCGCCCGACGATAGCATCTGTCGCGCCGATGCGCGACGATCACTTCATGTTCGCCCAGGCGCGGCCCAACGCAAAGCGACGCGGCCATTCCTAAAAGCCACAGCCCCGCAAAGATCGCGTGCGCCGTCTTGGATGGGCGGCGGGGCCTTCGAGTTTCCACATGGCCAGGGTTAAGTGGAATAGGCCGACACCTTCACCCATTAGGGTGCAGCGACAATAACACGAACGGGCGACACGTCACTGACGCCATTATGAAAAATACGTAAAGAATTCGATCAGAGCGGTCGGTTAAGTTTATCGATGCTTTGTTTGCCATTGGGCCAGTTCCATCAATTCCGCGGCGAGACGGCGATAGGCCTCCAGTGTGAGGGATTGCTGCCCGTCGAAGGGCCTTGCACGGGTCCGGGTGTGTCTCCACCATGATGCCATCCGCCCCGCGACCACCGCGGCACGGGCCAATGGCGCACGGCCCAACTGATGCCGACGCCGTGCGAAGGATCGGCGATTACAGGGAGATGCGAGTGGCGTTTGGTCATGACCACAGCGGAAAGGTCGAACGTGTTGCGCGTCATCGTCTCAAACGTGCGGATCCCTCGCTCGCAAAGGATCACCTGGTAATTGCCAAGCGACGGGATGTATTCAGCCGCCATGAACAATTCCTGAATCGTCGCGCTTGATGCCGCGCTGAGCAAAACCGGCCGCCTCAGGCGACCGACGACCTCGAGCAGCGAAAAATTCTGCATGTTCCGCGCGCCGATTTGAAGCACGTCCGCGACCTCCGCGACCGCGCCTAAGTGATTCGACATCCTTGACCTCCGTCACGATCCGCAAATCAAACGCCCGCTTGACTTCGGCGAGAATTCGCAGCCCTCTTCCTTGAGTCCCTGAAAGGCGTACGGCGACGTCCGCGGCTTAAAGGCCCCGCCCCGAAAGAACTTGGCCCGCTGTTGGCGACCGCTTCCGCGGTCCGCATCGTCTGCTCGCGTATCGACCGAGCAGGGGCCCGCTATCACCGCAGGGCTTCCGTTTCCGACCCTGGCGCGCACGTCGTCGACAACCGTTTGCTCCGGCTTGACCTCGCGGCTCACCAATTTATACAGGTTTGGAAACTGGAACGCACTCGGCAACGCCGGCCAGGTCCTGAAAATTCTCAGGCGAAACTGCCCCTTGATTGCCGGTGATGCCGATCGCCGTTCGGATTGATCCGGGAATCTCGTGCGGCGAAAGTCCGATCTCCCTGATTCGGCGGCACACCGCATCGACTTGCTCAGCCGTCGCCCCTTGCTTCATCAGGATGAGCATCTTTCCACATCCCTTGCCGATCGAGCGATTCGTCGTTGTGCCGCGTGCCGCCAGCCACCGAGCAAATCCCGCCAAATGTTCGCACAACGGCTGTTCGGTCTTACGATCCAAATCATAGTCGCGTTCAAGTTCCGCCAACGCGTTCGTTCAATTGTCCAACCGCAATGTTTCATTCGATAAGCGGCCCAGGCAGCGTTCGATCGCTGTTGCCCGCAGCGCATGGAAGAAAAGCGGGCGGTTCGACTGATCCCGCAATGACATCCGCGGCGGCGTCCAACTGAGCTACAAAATCGCCCCGACCGTCGCCGGGCATGGGGGAACTGCCAGGTGCGGATTCCCAGCCGCTCGGCCGTTTCCCGGGCCTGTTTTTCATCGGCCGATCCGAACGATCCGTCAGATCGAGGACCGATCGAATCGCGCTGTCTTCAGCGAGATGCACAATGTTCTCCGCGCTGGGAGCAGCGCCGCGATAAGACTTCGTGGGGGATCACTTCGGCAAATCGGCGGGGATAGCGGCACGGTTTTCCCGTATCTGGGTGCCGACGATCACGACGATCGGCGGCACGGCAGCGCCCAAAACCAAAAAAATCGTTCGCATCATGGAGTTTACATTCGTGTAGACTGCGACCGGTGACGGAATTCCCGCTGCGTTGATGTAATCGATCATCTGGCGGAGCCGGCCGTGCGAACGTCGGTTTGAAGTGCAGGACTAGCCGCGGCGTCCAACAGTTCGTCGCCCTCTTCCGGCAGCGGTTTGCGACGTCTCAATCGTTGCCGGATTCGAGGATATCGGCGAGTTGCTCCTGTATATGGCTGATCGCAGCGTTTGGCGGCTCTTCGTTAAGTCTCATCACCAGTTTGTCCCGGACGTACCGGTACAGAGTGAAACCGGCGATAAAAGGTCAGGATATCCTGGACGGCGACCTCGATATCGTCGGTCACCTTGATAAGGTTCATATCCTCTTCGCTGATCATCCCCGTGCGAGAGCAGTTCGGCCTTTCACGTAAGTCCGCCAATGCTGCCAGTACGTCCCGCCCGGCGCGTCAACAAGGACGACTGGAACCAGATGCGTTTTTCCGGTCTGAATGAGGGTGAGGTACTTCAAATCCCTTCGTCCTGGGTACCAAAGCCGCCCGGAAAAAGCGCGACGGCCTTGGCTTCCTTGGTGAACATCAGCTTGCGTGAAGAAATACTTGGAAATTGATGAGTTTCTTGTCGTCAGCGATGATCGTGTTCGTTCGTTGCTCGAAAGGCAGGCGAATGCCACGCCAAAGCTGGCATCGACCCCGCGCGCCGTGACCGGCCTTCATGATTCCGTCGCCCGCGCCCGGTGATGACCATCCAGCTGCGCTCTCGCATTCGCTCGGCGGGTTTGACCGCCTGGATATAGTCGGGATGGTTCTCCGGAGTTCGGCTGGAGCCGAAAATCGAAACCTTGGGGATATCTTCATAGGGTGAAAAGATCTTGAACGCGTAACGAAGCTCGGCCGGGGCCGTGTCCACAGGATTTGACTTCGGCCCGGCTCGTCTCGTCGCGCGACAGGCGGCAGATCGTCCGGATCATGCTCTCAAAATATTCGTGATCGGGCCCTGGAGCAGACGGCCACGAACTCGGCAATCGCCGCGTCCCGGACCGCCCGCTCGGCGGGGGATTGTTGAGTGGATTCTTTCGACACGGGTTTTACCTCTCTACCTTCCGGACACGACAAACACTCGACTATATCACAATTTCACGACGCTGGCAAAATACGCGTAAGAACGCCGGTATTCATCTGGGTTAGCATCCACAAATCACGGCTGCCGCCACGACGGCCGTTTCAGATTCGGAGGATCGTCGGACCCAGCGAAACAGCCTTGCCTCCGGCGGTTTCCAGCCTGAGCACATTCCTCGTCGGTAAGTCCGGCCTCCCGGTCCAATGATGACCAGCAGCGCCGAATCTTCATTCGTACCGGATGCGGCCTTCATGAGTTCCTCGGCAAGCGTTCGTTCGGCTCCTTGCGGCTCGCCCAAAAATAAGTGTCTTAGAGCCGCGTCTCAAACAATTCCGTAAGGCTCGTCTGGGCCTCCACGTCCATCGTTGTCGACTGCCCGGATTGCTTCGCTGCCTCGATGGCTTTTCGCCGCCAGCGCGACACCTTTCCCGCGCCCAGGTTCGACCTGTGCCCTTGCAACTCAGCGGCCACAGCCGCGATACACCAGTTCCGCGCATTTCTCCACCAGCCAGTCCCGCGCGGTCCTTTGGGCATTGCCACAGCCAGCGTCAACGATGGTCCTGACCGCCTGGGAACCGCGTTTCGCTCGACCGCTTCGAGCTCCGAATTCCCCCGGTCGGCTCCACGCGTGATCCGTCCCCGCACTTCGCCCCGCCCTTACCATCGAAAAAGTCTTACGAGCGCGCCCTATCTTCCAGCCGCAGGACGCGCATGTGCCGGAGCCTGTGGTCGCCGCTCACGGTGATGATCCGCGCGGACAGATCAGGCCGAACCTGGAATCGCCGAATGGCCACGAACGCATGTTCCCGCACGTTGAACGCTGCTGACAAGCCATCCGCCCCATTGCCGAAGAAGCAGTTTCAGCAGAGTGAACGAGGGAGTCGATAAAAGAGGTGCTGGGGGCATATCCGCAATCCTCGCGCTTGGGCGTCGTTGTTCATGGACCTCGTGCCTACTCAAACTCCATTCGGCGAACCGTCTCTAGTGTGGCCGATTCGACGAAGTCGAGCAATTGTTGCAGCGGGCCGGGCTCTGCGAAGATCGAGGAGATTGGCGAGCGACGCCCGGGGTCCTGACACGGCCTTGCTCCACAGAGACGCCACCTGCGGATGAGTCGTTGATGAAGGCGGAGGCCCGGTGCGGGATATCTCGCTTGATTCACAACCGCCCGGATGCAGCTCAGGCCCTTGACGCCACGAGCGAAATCACTCGTGAACTCTCCGAGATTCTCGACGAGTCCCCGACCGCTGCTCGAACTTGGAAGAAAGTGCCGCTGGACGAGTCAACGATGAGAATCAAATGGCGCCGTTCTCCGTCAACGACGCGGCGTTGAAGGGAAATCGTCGATTCGAACTCGCTTCCAGGCGAGGTCGTGGGGACGCCTCAAAACACGTTAACCGAAGAGACTCCGATCGAGGAATTCGATGGGGATGCAAATGCAAAAATGCCGGATCCTCCAGTGCCGCAAGTGATCGCACCCCAACCCAAAGTCCCACTTAAGAACCGACTCGCCACGATCGGCCGCTGTGTCCCTGGACGGGCTGACGGTCGTGCCCAACACGATCGCAAACTTTGTGCTGCGTCTGTTTGTCCTGCTGGACCGGCCATTTCAGGGAATGTCGTCCGAAGCGAAGTTGCGTATTGGTCTCGTCGGGCTCGTCACGATATTGATGGGATCGGCCGCATGGGTCCTGCCGTGCATGATCTCGCACAATCCCTATCTGGAGATCGGCCCACGCCCCGCGGTCTGCAAATTCACACCACGAATAATCAAGTAAAGCAATGGAGATGCGCGGGCGGCTCCACATTCCGTAGGTGGCGGGCTCGAAGTCCGCGTCCGACGAGGTAAGCATGAAGCTTGATATTGCGATACTCGTATTTGCCGAGGAGATATCAGGCGTCTTTGACGTCGGAGGAAAAGCAATAGACCGCGACGGGAATGCGGTATTCTTTATCGATGAAAATCTCCGCCAATCGATCGGGATAGATTCCGCCTTCGCCGTATAAGGCAGAGGTGTCGCTGAAGGACCCACACCGGTCGTCCGTCAAAGCGGCTCTCTCCGCAGAAATCAAGCTTCAAGATGCCGTCGCTTTTGGCCATCGTGCAATACTTGATGAGCAAATCGAGCGCGCGTGAACCCAAATTCATCCAGCGCTCGACGCGAGGGTCCGTTGCGCGAGTTTGCCGTGGATCGGCTGTTTGACGCTCTTGACCAATAGACGTGCCACGGGACCAGGCTGACAGACGGCCAGGTCACGATCGACTTCGTCCTTGGCGTTGGAATCGACCCAACGATCCTTGACGTAAATCACACGGTCGGCCAGCCCGCGTTGGCGCGCCAGTGAAAGAGCACGCTGTGGGGTTCCTGGCGAAACTTGACGTCGATCTCCTGCTCTTCGCTCATTCCCGAAGGCAGCGCTCCTGTTTGACGAGCGTACACTGATAGTCTTTGACTTGTTGTACATGCAGATCGCGGGCCTCGATCAACGCGGCCAGCGGATCGCGGCGGATACGGCAGCTCAAACGGCTCGGCCGTAATGCGGCTCCGCAGCATACAGCGTCGGCAGGCCCGGCCCGAGGACGACCACGTTTTCAGCCGACAACTCGGAATTGAACGTATAGGATCGCCGCGAGCGCGAGACCGACGAACAGCCGGATTCTTCGCTGGGTCAGTTGTTTGGAGAGTCGCGGCATGTTTCGAATTCCTCAGTCGGAGAGCTGCGATTGGTAGTCAAGCCCTGCAGGATCGCGCGCGACCAACGGCGAATTCCGGCAATTCTTGCTATTCCTTCATCGGTTACGCTTGGAACGACCGTTAACCAACCTTCACCCTCCGAACACAGCATGCATCGTGCGTCATTGGGGCGAGGCAAAGTTTACTTTGCCCAATCAGCTCCGAGTTCGCGTTGTCCGCCTCTCGCGGCGGTGGTTAGAAGAGCCGAAAACCGGGCGGGTTCGACACTCCCTTATACGCGACTGCCATCAAAGCGTAGCGTTTTTCCGAAAGGCGGTCAATTGGTATCGAGTGACGGAAATCACAAGACTTGGTAAGTGTACATAACGACTGGTTTATCTTGTGGTTATTGCGGCTTTATCCGAATTAAATTCCGGATGAATGATAAAGTCGATTGCTCTCGATATGAGGACGCTACCTCGACGGGGGTCAAATAGCGGATGCTTCTTCCGCTCTTCACGCGGGACCGGATTTGCGTCGCGGCACGATGTCGATGGCGGGCGTTGTCAGGCAGTCGGCAAATAATTAGCTCGCGCATTCCGCGCCGACGACCGCCGTCAACGAAGTTTTTCACAGGTGGATTCCAACCCGGGCGGGTCGCCGTGACGATTCGGACCTGCTAACCAATTCAGCAATCCGATGCCATGTCGGCAACTCCGGCAGAGAATCCGCCCCGATGATCCAAACGAGTTCGACGTCCGGCCCCAACCGCTTTCGAAACTCCGCGACCGCTGTCAATGGTGGTAGCTCGGTCCGGCGCGGTGCAGCTCGACGTCGGACACTTCGAATAGTGCGTCACCGGCCACGGCAGAGCCTTGCCATCGCCAGGCGATGGGTTGCATCGGTCAGTTCGAGTCCACCCTTGTGCGGCGGTCGCGCGAAACCACGAGCACGACTTGGGACAAATCAAGCTGTTCGGCGATGCTGCGGGCGAGAATCAAATGACCGAAATGGATGGGATCGAAGCTTCCCGCCACAAAGGCCGATGCGTAGGCTCATAGCCGTTTCATGGCGCCCGGATTGTCGCCTTCGGACGGGTTGGCCGCGATGGCGTGAGCAGGTTCTGGGGCCGCCGCCGATGCTGCCGGCCGCCACTCAATCTCCAGCGCCGCCTCCTTCACTTCCAAGGTCACCGTTGCCGACTGGCCCTCGGGGGCCTGAACTCGATCCGCCCCGCCATCGCGAGGTAGTAGCCCCGCTTCGGCTCAAACCGGGCGTCGAATGCCAGATCATGCGACACACCGGAGACATTCGGTCCCTTATCGAGGCTGTTTCCCAGAAGGTTTTCCGTCTTGAGGAACGAGCCATTGGAATCGCTTGATAAAAAAGTCAGGCTCGCATTGGCCGCCATCGGCGGCTACTCCCTCAGCCGTGCCTTCTTTTTCTTCGCCTCGTTCGTTTCGAAACCTTGACCCTCAACTTCACCGTCGCATCCAGCGGCAGCTCACCGGCGTTATCGAAACAATAGCCAAGTTGAAATTCACCCACAGGCGCTTGCTGTCGTTGGCGGCTTCCGCGCGGCACACGGCCCCGTTCTTACTCTCGGGCTTCGAATCGCCCCGGCCGCCACCGGTCTGACCGGGCGATAGGACGTATAGTTGAAATTCTCCGTGTCCGGAATCTTCAAAGCCCCGCGGCTCGACGATGGCGATCGATGTCCGGTCGCTCTTTCGTCAGAGCTTGCGAACATCCATGCCCGTCTGGGCTTCGCCGCAAGCGGACACGAGGAGGGGCATAAACAGGATGGAAAGGACGCAAATCGTTCGAAGGATCATGCTTTTTTAGCCTACGATGACCCCGGACGGCTGTAAAGCGGGCCTGCGAGGCGAAGAAATGTTCATTTTCCTTGATCTTTTCACAACACGGTAGCAAAATACCGCTTTTGCCGCACTGGGCCCATAGGATGGGTGGCATCATGATAAAAGCGAATACGGCATCGAGAATCATGGCTTGGCTCCCGCCCGGCATGTCCATTGGAACAACTCCGTCCCGCAGCTCGTGGAGATGGCGGTCGCCCGTCAGGAAGGCCAGTTGACCGACATGGGCGCGCTTCAGCACTTTCACCGGCAAACGCACGGGCCGCTCCCCAAAGGACAAGTTCATCGTCAAGGACAACGCGACCGAATCGACCATCAATTGGGGCAACGTCAACAAGCCGATGACCCCGGACGCCTTCGACAAGCTCCACGGGAGGACTATCGAGCATCTCAATCAAAACGAACTCTTCGTCACCGACGCCTTCGCCGGCGCGGACCCCAGAAGTATGCCCTTCCCATCCGCGTCATCGGGACCAAGGCCTGGCACTCGCTCTCTTCGCCCGCCAGCTCTTTCGCCGCCCGACGCGCCCAGGAGTTGTCCATCGCCAAGCCGGGGTATCTGGTCCTCGCCGCGCCCGGACAGCCTCGCCGATCCGCAGAGGGACGGCACGAACAGCGGGGCCTACATCGCCGCCAACTTCTCGAAGAAGACCATCCTTATCGGCGGGACGCATTACGGCGGCGAGATCAAAGAAATCCATCTTCACTGTGATGAACTACCATCGCTTCGGATCGGGGCGTCTTCCCCATGCACTGCTCGGCCAACGTCGGCAAGGAAAGCGACGTGGCCCTCTTCTTCGGCCTCTCCGGAACCGGCAAAGACTACGCTCAGCGCCGGAACCCCCGCCGCCGACTCATTGGCGACGATGAGCACGGCTGGTCGGATACCGGCGTCTTCAACTTTGAGGGCGGCTGCTACGCCAAAGTGCATCCGTCTCTCGGAGGAGCGAGACCGGATATCTACCGCGCGTTAAATTCGGCGCGCGTCCTCGGCAAAACGTCGTCGTCGATCCCGAGACCCGCGAGGTCGATTTCGACAGCGACAAGTTCACCGAGAACACCCGCGTGGCCTACCCCATCGAGTTCATCAACAACGCCCTGCTCCAAGGGCTATGCGGGCCATCACCCGCGGCGGTCATCTTCCTGACCTGCGATGCCTTCGGCGTTCTCCCGCCGATCTCCCGTCTCACGACCGAACAGGCGATGTACCACTTCATGAGCGGCTACACGGCCAAGCTCGCCGGCACCGAGGCGGGCATGGGCAATGAACCGCAAGCCACCTTCAGTACGGGCTTCGGCCAGCCGTTTCTTCCTCGCCTCCCGATGGTCTATGCCAAGATGCTCGCCGAGAAAATCAACAAGCACCGCTCCACGTGTTACCTTGTCAACACCGGCTGGTGCGGGGGCTCGTACGGCGTCGGTCATCGCATCCGACCTCGCGGCGACACGGGCGATGATCACGGCGACCTTAGGGCGGCCAGCTGGTTGACGCCCCGACGATGCAGGACGCCATCTTCGGACTGCACATCCCCCGGAAGTCCCGGCGTCTCTTCGGAGCTGCTGACGCCGCGCCGAGACGTGGTCCGATGGCGCGCTATGACGCCAAGGCGAAGAGAACTGGCAGAGCCGATTCGTGAAGAATTTCGAGCGCTTTCCCGACGCGACGGCAGAAGTGAAATCCGCCGGGCCGAAGCTGCCAGCGCGCCGCCGCATCCGAATGATCCTCCCATCGATGTTCCAATGGATCGGCGATCATAAAGAACTCCTCTGGATCTCGGGCACCGCGTCCGCCGCGATCTTCCTCGCCAGCCTCCTGATCATCCCCGCGCGCTGATCGTTCGAGATTCGACCCGACTACTTCGCTCATGCCGTGCGGCCGCCGGGTCCCTGGGCCCGGCACCATCCATCGTTCGTCTTGGCATCGCGGTCGGAACCAACCTCCTCGGCAGCTCTCCTCCTCCTTGCTAGGCCTCGCCATGCTCGTCCTGCCCGGCCAAGGTCTCCTGACGCTCTTCGTCGGCTTTTTCCTGATCGATTTCCCCGGCAAGTACCGCTTCGAAAAAGTGGCTCATCGCCCGGCCCGCCGTGATCCGCCCGATCAACTGGCTGCGGAAGCGCGCGGGCGATTGCCGCTTGAATCCGATGTAGTCTTCGGGTGCCACTATCACTACAGGGTTGGGGCACAACCTTGACAAGGTAGCGAAGGCGATTGATTCGACGACCCGGGGTGGATCGCCCGGCGACCGACCCTGGGCTATCGGTCATTGCCCCGTTGGGGCGTTCTCTCGATCGGTGCGTGCTAGGTCGAGTCGAGGTCCATCAAGGGCTCGAAGTTTTCGCGGAGGCGTAGGCGGAGGGCTTCGCGGCGCAGGTCGGGGTCAGGCGGGGTCGTCGCTTGTCGGAACGCGGCGGTCGGTGGAAGGTGTTCGAATGCGGAGGTCGGAATGGGGAATGCGGAATCCGCAGATGGCGCAGATGAACACAGATGGGTAGCTCTTATTTCGGCGTCGGCGGCGAAATGGGGACGGCGGCGGAATTTGAGATTTCAGGATTTGAGATTTGAGAGGAGGCGGGAGAATGCGGAATGCGGATTTCGGATTGCGGAATCGGGGATATGTCGGCGCGTGGCTCGTGCGCGTGACCGAGGTTTCCGGTATTCGCGGGCCACTCGGCGGCTTCCTAACGGGCGCGGCACTGATTGGGCGGCCGCGACGGGGCGGAGGCGAGATGTAACTTTTTCCTGGACCATGACGACGTTTTCAGGGCGGCGGTGTGAGGCCAGCATCAGGCGATAGATGGCGCTCAGGGCGGCCTGGTCGTTGCCCATGATCTGATCGATGAGGAACTGGCCGAGCAGGGCGGGCAGCGACTTGACGATCTGCTGCTCGTCGGCGAGCGAGGTTTGGACAGCTCTCGCGCGCGGCGGCGCGGCGACGGAGCTTTCGGGCGTAGTTGTAGAGGCCTGGTAACTCACGCCGGAGTTCGAGCCAGGCCGAATTTCTTGAACCTTGCGAGGTAGCCAGGCGGGTTGTAATCGACGATGGCGCGGTCAGGCTTGCGGCGTAATTCCGGCGTGGTCTTTTCGAGGGCTGATGAACGCGATCCGGTCTCGACCGGCAAGTCTGGAATGGCGGTCACGTTCTGCATGAGGATTCCCTCCGTTTCAGAGTCCCTCCCCCTAGAGGAGAGGCGTAAGGAGCCCAAAGAGGCCAAAATGGAAACGCCGAGGGCCCTCGCGGCGGAGTTCGCTTTGCTGTGACGCTGCCCTACCTCCGGGCCCCGCATGCCTTACGCCTCACCCAACACCCTTGCTCAGCGCGCCCCAAAAGGGGCGAGGATTGAAGTTAAGGATTGTTGGTGAGGAGACGAGTTCGAGAGAAAATTCGCGAGACAGTTTTCAGAAAAGTTGACTGAGTCCGCGCGTTTCAGAGCTGGTGAGTTGCGAGGGTTGTTCCAAGCGGATGATTGGAGGGTAGTGATATAACGGTTACGGGTAACGGCTGAGTGGGTAGCGTTTATCGCCGCTGGGGCGTTTTTTTGTGATCGATCGGAAGATCAAGACCGTCACGCTCTCTCAAGGACATTGCCAGCTGGGGCTATCGGCGATGACGCGGTCTCGAGGGCGCTGTCGGGGAAGGAGAGGCCTGGTCAGCCCCTGATACGGCGCCGCGGTGCCGAGGAGGGTGGCCAAGGGAGATGGGCTACATGCCCAATCTCCTGGCGCAGAGCCTGCGGGGGGAAGACCTCAGCACAATCGTGATGTTTGCGGAGGAGATCTCGAGCCACCATCACTACCTGGCGGAGACTGGTGGACGTCGTTTTCGCGTTCGATTGGCGTCGCTTCGGAGTCATCAGTTGCCAGTCGATGGCCCCTTTGAAGCTTTCACCAGGCGATCCGAAATTTCCCGTCTGGCGGGGCGGTCGTGATCGCCCGCCGGAGGACTTTTACAACAACGATCCGTATGGCGAGGAAGAGATTCGGGATCTGTCGGCAGACGCCGACGGTCGCGATCCACAGCGCGTCGACCAGACGATCTTCAACGAGGTCAGCCCCGACATCGGGGCGTTCCGACTATCACGCGGCGTGTCATCTACTGGAACTGGGCCATCGCCACATCGCCTATCTCGGCGGTCCGCGGGCGGAAAGGAGCCTCGCTGGTTCGAACTTCGCCGCAAGGGGGATCGATCGTGCACCTTCGCGGGAGTACGGTCTGCCGGACGCGGACCTTCGCCAACCATCAAGCCTGCGCGGATGCGAGCATGGGGGGCCCGGGCGGCGCAGCACGCTCCTGACACGATACCCTGAGACTGACGGCGGTGATGCAGCCTCCAACGATTGAGAACGCCATCGCGGCGATCGCGCGCCGGCGCGGGAGGCGCATGTCTCCGTGCCGGAGGATCTGTCGGTGATGATCGGCTCGAACGACATCAAGCTCGCGGCCTTCTTCCGGCCGGCGGCGACGACGCTGGGCGATCGACATCCGCCTGGCATGGTGGAGACGGCGCTGATCTTTTATTCGACGAGATTAGCGAACACCGGGAGGTTCCGGGCCGCGAGCCGGTCAGAGATCGACTCTCCCGGCGAATCTGATTGTGCGCGGGTTCGACAGGACCGCCGAAGAAAGCGATAGCCGGACGGAAGGCGAGGCTATCGGCCCGCATACATTTCTTCGTAGTATTTCTTGTAGTCGCCGGACGTGATATGTGATCAGAGCCAGGCTTGCGTGCGAGGAGGGTACCAGTCGATGGTGCAGGCGAGGCCGGATTCGAAAAGTCCCACACTGGGGGACCAGCCCAATTCGTTTTTTGATCCGCGAGGCGTGGATCGCGTAATAGCGAAAATCGATGACCGGGAGCACGGTCTTTGACGAACTTGATCGAGGCTAGCAATACGTAATG
>ERZ1370068.7295-contig-6221_pt1 | contig 25993 bp, 36 predicted proteins | sample MGYA00561227_ERZ1370068 | MGnify/ENA primary metagenome ERZ1370068 (study PRJEB38410, sample SAMEA6850437) | metagenome | study: Metagenomic assessment of the ecological functions of the soil: analysis of the soil microbiota associated with the...
CCAGTTACGTATTGCTTCTCGCCGCCTGGGCGGGCACCATCGCGTTCATCGTGGCACACCTGGCATCACGTTCTTCAGCCTGGTCCTGGGCGAGCTCGCGCCCAAGCGATCGCGCTGCAGCGGGCGCGCCGCGTTGGCGCTGCTGGCTTGCGCCGCTGCTGGACCGGATCGCGGTGCTGGCCCGGCCGGTGGTCTGGCTGCTGACCAAGTGCACCAACCTGATCGTCGCCCTGCTCGGCGGCGATCCCCGGCTGGGCCGCCTGGCGATCACCGAGGAGGAGACCGCGTGACCTGCGGTGACCGGCGCGCAGACGCTCAGCCAGGGACGAGCGGCACATCGTCGGCGAGGTCTTCGACGCCGGCGAAGCGGCAGATCCGCGAGGTGCTCGTGCCGCGCACCGAGGTCGTCTTCCTGGACGCGGAGACGCAGGTCGCCGAGGCCGCCGCCATCGCGGCCGGGGTGCCGCACTCGCGGCTGCCGGTCTACCAGGACACCTACGACAACGTGATCGGCTTTCGTGCACTGTGCGGGACCTGCTCGGCCCCGGCGTGCCCAGCAGACTCGGTGCCCGGTCCGCCAGATCGCCAGGCCGGTGAAGTACCTGCCGATCACCAAGACCGTGCTCTCCTCGCTGTCCGGAGATGCAGCCGCGAGCGCCCACCTGGCCATCGTGGCCGACGAGTACGGCGGCACGGCCTACATCGTCACGCTGGAGGACCTGGTCGAGGAGCTGGATCGGCGACATCACGGACGAGTACGACATCGAGCAGAGCCACGCCACCCCGGCTGCCGCTTACGACGATCGGAGGTCGACGGCCTGCTCAACCTGGACGAGTTCGGCCGAGCAGACTGGCATCCGAGCTGCCCGAGGGCCCGTACGAGACCGCCGCGGGCTTACGTCCTGGCCGCCCTCGGCGCGCTGCCGTCGGTGGGCGACACCGTCCCGGTGGCCTACTGACCATCACCGTGACCGAACTCGACGGCCGCCGCATCGCCCGCTTCGCGTACGCCGCGTCCCCGCACCCGCCACCGGACCCTGAGCCCCCAGCCTGACCATGGCCGACGGCGCGCAGCCCGGGCCGCGCCGCTAACGGGGTTTCCGCTGGTCAGGTCCGGCTAGACTCCGGAGGCCCTGCACGAGTGAAAGGTGATCAGCGTGCCCGGGTGGCTTTGACACCGTCCCCGGTCGTCGACTTCGGCGCGCAGTACGCGCAGCTGATCGCCCGCCGGGTCCGCGAGTGCCACGTCTACCCGGAGATCGTGCCGTCCACGATGCCGGTCGGCGAGATGCTGGCCAAGCGCCCGGCCGAAGGCGATCATCTCTGTCCGGCGCCCGTCCAGCGTCTACGCCGACGGCGCGCCGACCGCGCCCGCGCGGGCCTGTTCGACGCCGGGAGTGCCGCGTGTTCGGCATCTGCTACGGCTTCCAGCTCATGGTCCGGCCGCTTCGGCGGCACCGTGGTCGCACCGGCGCCCGGAGTACGGCGCGACGGTGCTCATTCAGGACGATCGCTGCTGCAGGGGAGAACCCCCAGACCGCGCTGCCCGGGGGAATCGCCCGCCCGGCCCCTCTACTCCTGCGGCGGGCCCTCCACGGGGACGCCTGACCCAGGCAGCGTCGCGATGTCCCACGGCGACACCGCCGCACCGCCGCGCCTACCGGCTTCGCCGTGACCACGGGGACCGGAGCCACCCCGCGGCCGCGGTGTGGAGAACGTGACGGACGGCGTGGTGCTCGGCGTCCAGTTCCACCCCGAGGTCCTGCACACCGAGCACGGCGCACGCAGATCCTGGCCGCTTCCTCGAGCTGGCGGTGCCGCCAGCCCGTACCTGGACCATGCTGAACATCGTCGAGGAGCAGGTCGGCCGCGATTCGCGAGCAGATCGGCGACGGCCGGGCCATCTGCGGGCTGTCCGGCGGCGTGGACTCCGCGGTCGCCGCGGCGCTCGTGCAGCGGGCCATCGGCGACCGCCTCACCTGCGTGTTCGTGCGACCACGGGCTGCTGCGCGCGGGCGAGGCCGAGCAGGTCGAGCGGGACTTCGTGGCCGCCACCGGCGTCCGAGCTCACGGTCGGTGGACGCCGAGCCGAGCGCGTTCCTGGACGCGCTGGCCGGGGTCGGTCGACCCGGAGCAGAAGCGCAAGATCATCGGCCGCGAGTTCATCCGCGCCTTCGAGCGCGCGGCCCGGAGAGATCGCCGACGCGGCGGCGGGCACGGCGAGCGTGCGAGCTTCCTGGTCCAGGGCACGCTCTACCCGGACGTGGTCGAGTCCGGCGGCGGCACCGGCACCGCCAACATCAAGTCCCACCACAACGTCGGCGGCCTGCCGGACGACCTCGAAGTTCCAGCTGGTCGAGCCGCTGCGCGCGCTGTTCAAGGACGAGGTGCGCCGGGTCGGCGAGGAGCTCGGCCTGCCCGCCCGCGATCGTCCGCCGCCAGCCGTTCCCCGGCCCCGGCCTGGGCATCCGGATCATCGGCGAGGTGACCGCCGAGCGGCTCGACGATGCTGCGCGAGGCCGACGCGATCGCCCGCGAGGAGCTGACCGCGGCCGGGCTGGACAGCGCGATCTGGCAGTGCCCGGTGGTGCTGCTGGCCGACGTGCGTTCGGTCGGCGTCCAGGGCGACGGCCGCACCTACGGCCACCCGGTCGTGCTGCGCCCGGTGACCAGCGAGGACGCGATGACCGCGGACTGGGCCCGGCTGCCCGACGACGTGCTGGCGCGCGATCTCCACCCGGATCACCAACGAGGTCCCGAGATCAACCGCGTGGTCCTCGACGTGACCAGCAAGCCGCCCGCCACGATCGAGTGGAATGAGAATGCTGTGGTACCGGACGCACTGGAACCGGGGATCATGCGTTAGAACGCACTGGATCGGGGTTTCATGGCGCCGTTGCAGCCGGTCCGGCGCCTGCCCCTGGGTAACCGATGACTTGATGGTGCCGGTGTGTCCTGCTGAGTCCGGTTTGGTGGGGCGTGCAGGCCGCCGCCGTCCTCCCTGTGACCCCGGGAGGCACCGACCAGGCGGCGGGCTTAGCCCACTTCGTCTGCTCTGACCGCCCACAGGTCGGGGAAGGTCGGCTGGCCGAGCGTGGTCCGCAGGTACGTGGCACCGGCACGAGCCGCCGGTGCCGCGCATAAGCCGCCGATCGTCCGCTCCACCATCTTGACGTGGTGGTAGCGCCACTCCTGCATCCCCTCGTCCACGTCGACTAAGGAGCTCGCACACCGCGGTCGCGTCGGTGTCGTCGTCGTAGACCTTCTTCAGCACCTGCTGCATCGCGTCAGAGGGCTCGCTCGGCTGGCCGCCACGTCGCGTATGCAGGGATCGCGATGGCACGTCGGCAGCCCTGCCCGGCCAGGTGGCGGACGAAGGAGTCGAACAGCGACGGCCGCGACATCGCCGCGGTGATCCGCTCCTGCTCGGCGCTGCCCTGGTCGTACTGCGCGACCATCATCCGGTCCCGGCGGCCCAGCACGGCTTCCAGCTCGCGGAACTGCGCCGACTCGAACCCGCTGAGGTGCCGAGCCAGTCGCGGAACCGGGTGAACTGGGTGGGCGTCATGGTCCCTCCAGCACGTCGAGCTGGGCGACCACGATCTTCAGGATGGCCAGCGTCCGGCGGAGCGTGCGCATGGCGTGCGTGTGCTGCGCCATGCCTCGAGGCTCGGCCTGCACCTTGCCGAACTCGTGCGCAGCAGCTGCTTGAACCACAGCTCGTAGATCTGGTGGATGACGATGAAGAGCATCTCGTCGCTGCTCGCTCGACTTCGGCTGCTGCGCGGACGGCAACTGGTCCAGGCGCAGGTAACCGGAGTAGGTGACGGGTTCAGTCAGCGGCTCTCGCAGTGTTCGGTCTCGATGATGGCCCGGGTGGCGGCGACGGCGGCCCAGACGTCGGTGTAAGCGCGTGGTGAGCGGGGACAGGCCGAACCTGAGCCGGTCCGGGGTGCGGTAATCGGTGACGATGTTTGGCCTCGGGCTGAGTGGCTCGACGAGCCGCTCGGCCTGCGTGGTGGCGGTACGTGACGTGGCCGCCGCGGCGGCTGCCGTCCCCGCGGATGTAGCCAGGGGCGCAGCCGAGCGGCTCCAGCCAGGCATCCCCCAGCTCGATGAGGTAGCTGGTCAGCTGCAGGCTCTTGACCGCGTCACGTCGCGGGTCCGGCCGCTGAGGCACAGCCGGGCGCCCTCCTCGACCGCGGCGGTTCCCGGGATGGACGGGGTGCCCGTCATGAACTCGGCCGATCGCCCGCCGCCGGGTCGTACCTGGGTCCCATGGCGAACTGGTCGGCGCTGGGAGAACCAGCCCCAGATCGGCTGCCGCAGCACCTCGCGCAGCCGGGCCGAGACGTAGAGGAACGCGGGCGCGCCGGGACCCGCGTTGAGGCACTTGTAGGTGCAGCCGACCGCCAGGTCCACGTCGCATCGGTCGAGGCTCGACGGGCACCGCGCCGACCGAGTGGCACAGATCCCAGAGCATCAGCGCCCCGGCCTGGTGCACGATCTCGGTGATGGCCGCCATATCGGCCAGCGCGCCGCTGCGGTACGCCACGTGGGACAGGCTGACCAGTGCGGTGTCCTCGTCGACCGCGGCGCGCACCGCACCGGGGTCTAGGCCCTCATCGATGTCGGTGCTCAGCATGCGCAGCTTCGGCGCCGCGCTGCGGCCGCGATTCCTTCCAGCACGTAGCGGTCGCTGGGAAAGTTGTCCCGTCGGTGACGGATCACGTCGCCGCCCCGGCCTCGGCGTCGAGCGCGGCGCAGGCCAGCTTGTACAGGTTCACCGTGGTGTTGTCGGCCACCAGCACCTGGCCGGGGGCGGCGCCGGTCAGCCTGCCGACCGCGTCGCCCGCCCGGGCTGGGCAGGTCCACCCAGTGATCCCAGGACCGGGCCAGCGCCGTACCCCACTCCTCCCGGATCACTTCCTCGAGGCGCCGCACCGTGGCCCGGGGAGCGCGCCGAGCGAGTTGCCGTTCAGGTAGACCAGGGACGGGTCGTCCAGCGTGAACCGGTCGCGGAACCCGGCCAGGGATCATCCGCGTCCAGCTTTTCCGCGTACTCCCGCGCCAAGGACACCTGGGACATACCGCTCACGATATCCCCCAGGCCAACGCCTTGCGGCGTCAGATGCGGCTGCCCTCCCTGCTGCCGCTCCCTGCTGCCGTCGCGGCTGCCGCTCCCTGCTGGCCTCCCGCGGCGCGGGGATCTGCGGCGCGTGCGGCCGCAGCAGGGCCTCGGCCAGGGTCAGGACGGTCTCCTCCAGCGAGCCGAGCTGGGTGGACACGTCGCTCTGGGCGGCGTCGGCACGATCTTCGCGAGCGTACTCCTGGATCTCGTATGTGCCCCCGGCCGGGTTCCATCCGGCAGTTCGGTCCCGTTGGCACCGGGGACCGGTCAACTCTAGTAGCTCTTAGTAATCACTCGTGCACGGAGAGCGAAACAATCCGATTGGTGCCCGCTCGCTCGTTTGACGTCCCCGCCCGGGCGCACTACTGTTCCGGATTAGCACTCGACTGAAGTAGAGTGCTAATGCGACGAGGCAGTCTGACACCCGCGACGGCAGGCCGCCACGCTCGCCCTCTCTAGTAACGACTCGCCATTAGCCTTTCCGGAGGGGGAGGTCAGATCGTGACGACCGCCACCAAAGTAGTTATCAAGCCGCTCGAAGACCGGATCGTGGTTCGCCCGCTCGAGGCCGAGCAGACCACGGCATCCGGCCTGGTGATCCCGGACACCGCGAAGGAGAAGCCCCAGGAGGGCGAGGTCCTTGCGGTTGGTCCGGGTCGCTTCGACGACGACGGGACCAAGCGCGTGCCGATCGACGTCAAGGTCGGCGACGTGGTGCTGTACAGCAAGTACGGCGGCACCGAGGTGAAGTACGCGGGCGAGGAGTACCTCGTGCTCTCCGCTCGCGACGTACTCGCCGATCATCGACAAGTAGTTCGTGTCCGCGCGCTCCGGTGGCCTCCAGGCCGCCGGAGCGCGTCGGCACGCTGACTGAGAACTGCAGATCCAACCGTAGGTTGAGGTAGTCAATGCCCAAGATCCTGGAGTTCGACGAGGACGCGCGGCGCTCGCTTGAGCGCGGCGTGGACAAGCTCGCCGACGCCGTCAAGGTGACGCTCGGGCCCGCGCGGCCGCAACGTCGTCATCGACAAGAAGTGGGGCGCCCCCACGATCACCAACGACGGCGTGACCGTCGCCAAGGAGGTGGAGCTGGAGAACCCGTACGAGAACCTCGGGGCCCAGCTCGCCAAGGAGGTCGCCACCAAGACCAACGACATCGCCGGTGACGGCACCACGACGGCGACCGTGCTCGGCCCAGGCGATGGTCCACCTCGGCCTGCGCGTCGGTCGCGGCCGGGGCCAACCCGATGGACCTCAAGCGCGGCATCGACGCCGGCCGCCGCGGCGGTGTCCGAGCGCGCTGCTCGACGCCGCCCGCGACGTGGACGAGCAGACCGAGATCGCGCACGTCGCGACGATCTCCGCGCAGGACCGCCAAGATCGGCGAGCTGATCGCCGAGGCGTTCGACAAGGTCGGCAAGGACGGCGTCGATCACCGTCGAGGAGTCGCCGACGATGGGCCTTGAGCTGGAGTTCACCGAGGGCCTGCAGTTCGACAAGGGCTACATCTCGCCGTACTTCATCACCGACCCGGAGCGCATGGAGGCGGTGCTCGAGGACGCCGTACGTCCTGGTGCACCAGGCCAAGATCTCCTCGATGGCCGACTTCCTGCCGCTGCTCGAGAAGATCGCGCAGGCCGGCAAGCCGCTGCTGGTGATCGCCGAGGACGTCGAGGGCGAGGCGCTGGCCACCATCGTCGTGCAACAAGATCCGCGGCCTGCTCAACGTGGCCGCGGTGAAGGCGCCCGGCTTCGGCGACCGCCGCAAGGCCATGCTGGCCGACATCGCGACGCTCGACCGGCGGCGACCGTGGTCAGCGAGGACCTCGGCATCAAGCTGGAGTCGGTCGGCCTGGAGACCTGGGCACGCGCCCGCCGGATCGTCGTCACCAAGGACAACACCACGATCGTGGACGGGCCGGTGACAAGCACGACGCGATCGAGGACCGGATCAGCCAGATCCGCACCGAGATCGAGAACACCGACTCCGACTGGGACCGCGAGAAGCTGCAGGAGCGGCTGGCCAAGCTGTCCGGCGGCGTCTGCGTCCTCGCGCGTGGGCGCGGCCACCGAGGTGGAGCTCAAGGAGAAGAAGCACCGCCTCGAGGACGCCATCTCGGCGACCCGGGCGGCCATCGAGGAGGGCATCATCCCCGGCGGCGGCAGCGCCCTGGTGCACGTCGTCGCCGGCCCTCGGCGACCTCGGCCGCACCGGGCGACGAGGCGACCGGTGTCACGGTCGTGCAGCAGTGCGCTGACCGAGCCTACTCGCTGGATCGCGCTGAACGCGGGCCAGGAGGGCTCGGTCGTGGTCGCCAAGATCGCCAGCCTGCCCGCCGGGCACGGGCTACAACGCCGCCACCGGCGAGTACGGCGACCTGGTGGCCCAGGGCGTCATCGACCCGGTGAAGGTGACCCGGTCCGCGGTGCAGAACGCCGCGCCTCGATCGCTCGAGCATGCTGCTGACCACCGAGACCCTGGTGGTCGAGAAGCCGGAGGAAGAGCGCGGCCCCGCGGCCAACGTGCCACGGGCACAGCCACCCGCACTAAGGCAACACCTGAAGCGCACCCGGCTCAGCCCTCACGGCCGAGCCGGGTGCGTGCCGCTGCGTTCTACCCACCCCGCTTCACCCGCGTCAGGCCGCCCGCCCCGCCCACAGCATGAACCCCGAATCCAGTGCGTTCTAACGCGGTGAAACCCGGCCTTCATGCCGTTCCAGACCGCCGCCCCCGCCGTCCCGAACAGCTTCTTTCGTCACGCAAGGCGACATCCCGGTGACGTTGAGGTCATATGAATGTGGCGTCCACGTCCGGCGGTTTCGCTAGGACGGTCCATGTCATCGGGGCATTAACTCTCGCGTGACGGGATGAGAGCACCTCGCGATTGCCAGCGGGAAACGGGAGCCACGACCGACGACGATCATCTGCAGGACCCGGGCCGCCTGAAACCCCGCGAGTACCCCAGGATGGTGTCGAGGCCGCTGCTGCGCCAGTTCCGGCCCGCCATCGTCCGCTACTGCCGGGCCCGGCTGACCCGCAACCGCATCCGCACCGGCAGCCTGGACGAGGATGACGTGGCGCAGGAGGTCTGCCTCGCGCTGCTGTCCGCCCTGCCGTCCTACCGCGATATGGGAAGGCCGTTCGGCGCCTTCGTCCTTCGCCATCGCCGCGCACAAGGTGGCGGACGCCGCGCGCGGCGCCGCCGCTCGCGCGCCGGCTGCCCGTCCCGGTCCTGCCCGACCTGCCGGACCGGTGCCCGGGCCCGAGGAGACCGTGCTGAGCGGCGCTGACGCCAGGCTCGCCCGCGCCCTGCTGGCGAGCCTGCCCGCCGTCGCAGCGGCGGCTGCTCCTGCTCCGGGTGGTGGGTGGGCTGTCCGCCGAGGACACCGCGGTACGTCCTCGACATGTCACCGGGCGCGGTCCGGGTGGCCCAGCACCGGGCCCCTGCTCCGGGCTCCGGGCGCTGGCCGCCCATGACAGCCGAACGGCCGAGCTCGGGGCACTCGGCCCCGGCCATCGCCGGTCTCAATAGGATGGATACATTCCCCGCTGCCACTCCCGGTGAAGGTGCCATGACTGGATCAGCTACCTCCGAGCCCGACGGCAAATTCGCCCCCGTCGGCCTGACCTTCGACGATGTGCTCTTGCTGCCCGCCCACTCCACGGTGCTGCCCGGCGAGGCGGACACCAGCACCCGGATCACGCGCCGTTACCGGCTCCGCGTGCCGCTGGTCTCCGCGTCGATGGACACGGTGACCGAGGCGCGGATGGCGATCGCCATGGCCCGCCAGGGCGGCGTCGGCGTGCTGCACCGCAACCTGTCCGTGGAGGAGCAGGCGCAGCAGGTCGACATGGTCAAGCGGTCCGAGGCAGGCATGATCACCAACCCGGTGACCTGCGGGCCGGACGCCACCATCGCCGACGTGGACGACGCTGTGCGCGCCGCTACCGGATCTCCGGCGTGCCCGTGACCGAGCGACGACGGCGTGCTGCTCGGCATCGTGACCAACCGCGACATCAGGTTCGAGACCGACCACGAGCCGCCGGTGTCGGCGAGTGATGACCGCCGATGCCGCTGGTCACCGCCCCGGTCGGGGTCGAGCCGGACGACGCGCTCGAACCTGCTGCAGCCAGCACAAGGTGGAGAAGCTGCCGCTGGTCGACGACAAGGACCGGCCGTCAGGGGCCTGATCACGGTCAAGGACTTCACCAAGAGCCGAGAAGTTCCCCAGCGCCACCAAGGACGCCGCGGGCTGGCTGGTGGTCGGCGCGGCCATCGGCGTAGGCGAGGACGCCAAGCGCCGGGCCCAGGCGCTGATCGAGGCCGGGCGTGGACTTCCTGGTGGTGGACACCGCGCACGGGCACGCGCAGGCGGTGCATCGAACATGATCGGCGCAGATCAAGGCCAACATCCGACATCGGAGGTGATCGGCGGCAACGTCGCCACGCGGAGCCGGGGCGCAGGCCCTGGTCGGACGCCGGCGCGGACGGCGTCAAGGTCGGGCGTCGGGGCCCGGGCTCGATCTGCACCACCCGGGTCGTGGCTGGCTGTCGGCGTCCCGCAGGTCACCGCGATCTACGAGGCGGCCCAGGCGGCCCGACCGGCCGGGGTGCCCGTTATCGGCGACGGCGGCCTGCAGTACTCGGGCGACATCGCCAAGGCCGATCGCCGCTGGCGCGGACACGGTCATGCTCGGCAGCCTGCTCGCCGGCTGCGAGGAGAGCCCGGGCGAGATGGTCTTCATCAACGGCAAGCAGTACAAGCACGTACCGGGGCATGGGGTCGCTCGGCGCCATGCGCCCGGGCGCAGCGTCCTACTCCAAGGACCGCTACTTCCAGGACGACGTGCTGCGCGAGGACAAGCTGGTGCCCGCAGGGCGTCGAGGGCCAGGTGCCCTACCGCGGCCCGCTGTCGCGCGGTGGCCGACCAGCTCGTCGGCGGGCTGCGCGCGGCCATGGGCTACTGCGGCGCGCGGACCATCGCCGAGCTGCAGGAGGCGCGGTTCATCCAGATCACCGCGGCCGGACTCAACGAGAGCCACCCGCACGACGTCCAGATGACCGTCGAGGCGCCCAACTACCACTCCCGGCAAGGACGGAGACAGTGACCGACGATCGAGATCGGCCGCGGCAAGAGCGGCCGCCGGGCCTACACCCTCGACGAGATCGGCATCGTGCCGCGCCCGCCGCACCCGCGACCCGGAGGAGGTCTCGATCGCCTGGCAGATCGACGCCTACCGGTTCGAGCTGCCGCTGGTGGCCTGCCCGATGGACAGCGTGGTCTCGCCGGCCACCGCGATCGCCGATCGGCCACCTCGGCGGGCTGGCCGTGCTCGACCTGGAGGGCCTGTGGACCCGGTACGACGACCCGGAGCCGCTGCTGGCCGAGGTCGCCGAGCTGGGCGAGCGAGGCAGCCACCCGGCGGCTGCAGGAGATCTACGCCGAGCCGATCAAGGAAGAGCTCATCGGGCGCCGGATCGAGGAGATCCGCGCGCGCGGGCGTGACCACGGCGGCCAGCGCTGTCGCCGCAGCGCACCGTCGCGCTACTACAAGACGGTCGTGGACGCGGGCGTGGACATCTTCGTCATCCGCGGCACCACCGTGTCCGCCGAGCACGTCTCCGGCCGGGCCGAGCCGCTCAACCTCAAGCAGTTCATCTACGAGCTCGACGTCCCGGTGATCGTGGGCGGCTGCGCGACCTACACACGCGGCGCTGCACCTGATGCGCACCGGCGCCGCCGGCGTGCTGGTCGGCTTCGGCGGCGGCTCGGCGCACACCACCGCTGCAGGTGCTCGGCGTGGCGGTGCCGATGGCCACCGCGATCGCCGACGTGGCCGCGGCCCGGCGCGACTACCTGGACGAGTCCGGCGGCCGGTACGTGCACGTGATCGCCGACGGGTCGATGACCAGCAGCGGCGACATCGCCAAGGCGCTCGCCATGCGGCGCGGACGCGGTGATGGTCGGCTCGCCGCTCGCCCGCGCCGCGCGAGGCGCCTGGCCGCGGCTACCACTGGGGCAGCGAGGCCAACCACACCGAACTGCCGCGCGGCGCGCCGGGTGCAACGTCGGCACCATCGGCACGCTGGAGCAGATCCTGCACGGCCCGTCGACCGTCGCCGGACGGCTCGATGAACCTGGTCGGGGCGCTGCGCCGCACCATGGCCACGGCTGGCTACTCCGACCTGAAGGAGTTCCAGCGGGTCGAGGTGGTCGTCGCCGATTCCGGCTCGACTGCAGCGGGCCGCCGATAGACTCCAGCGCCATGTCCCCTCGGCTTCGCGTCCTGTCCGGCATCCAGCCCACCGCCGACTCGTTCCACCTCGGCAACTACCTCGGGCGCGCTGCGCCAGTGGGTGGCGCTGCAGGACACCCACGACGCGTTCTACTGCGTGGTCGACCTGCACGCGATCACCGTGCCGCAAGATCCCGGTCCTGCTGACGCGCGCGGACCAGGGTGGCCGCCGCCCAGCTGCTCGGCGCCGGGCTCGACCCGGACCGGTGCACGCTGTTCGTGCAGAGCCACGTGCCCGAGCACGCCGAGCTCGCCTGGGTGCTGTCAGCTGCATGACCGGGTTCGGCGAGGCGAGCCGGATGACGCAGTTCAAGGACAAGTCGTCGAAGGAGGGCCAGGAGCAGGCCTCGGTCGGCCTGTTCACCTACCCGATCCTGCAGGCCGCCGGACATCCTGCTCTACCAGGCCGACCAGGTGCCGGTGGGCGAGGACCAGCGGCAGCACCTCGAGCTGAGCCGGACCCTGGCGCAGCGGTTCAACCACAGGTACGGCCAGACGTTCACGTGCCCCGCAGCCGTACATCCTGGCCGAGGTGGCCAAGATCTACGACCTGCAGGACCCGACGGCCAAGATGAGCAAGTCGTCGTCCTCGCCGCAGGGCATCGTCGACGTGCTCGACGACCCGGCGGTGATCCGCAGGAAGATCGCCCGGGCGGTCACCGACGCGGGTCCGAGGTCCGCGCCGACCCCGAGGCCAAGCCCGGCGTGACCAACCTGCTGCGGATCTACTCGGCCCTGGCCGAGGAGCCGGTGGCTCGTCCTGGAGGCCAAGTACCAGGGCGCGGGTTACGGGGGTTCAAGAAGGATCTAGCCGAACGGGTCGTGGCAACATTCGCCCCGATCAAGGAGAAGACCGAGCGGATCCTGGCCGACGAGGCCGCGCTCGACCGTATCCTCGCCGACGGCGCCGCCCGCGCGCACCGGGTCGCTGGCTACCAGACCATGGCGGCCGTCCGCGACCACATGGGCCTGCTCAAGCCCGCGGGCTGAGCAGCACACTCCTTAAGAGCGTGACCGCCGACGGGTATAGGCGAAGCCGATGCCCGCGGCGAGCAGCGCCACGCAGCTGAACCCGGCCGCGGCCAGCACCGAAGGGCCGGAGCCCACCGACTGCGCCCGGTCCGCCCGCTCGGCTGTGACAGCTGACCGGGACGGAGCCGGGTGGCGGCGGGCGGCTGCTGTCGGGCCGACCAGCGTGCCGACCGGCCTGACCTTCCCGTCGACGGGCGAAGCCCCAGTTCAGCAGGCTCTTGCCCGCATTGATCTCGGTCAGCGCCGGGCAGTGCAGCAGGCTCACGATCAGCGTGACGCCGTGCCGCCTGGCCATCCCGACGTAGGTGGCGCTACCGCGCTGGTCCAGCCGATCTTGCCGCCCAATGCGCCCGGGTACGTGGCGAGCAGCGAGTTCTGGTTCCACAGGCCGACCGACTTCTTCTTGCTGATCCGGAACTGGCCGCTGGTCGTCTGGTCGTACTCTGAGGAAGGCCTAAGCATCTGCAGCCCCTGCCGGGCGAACAGCGCCAGGTCGTAGGCCGAAGTGTGCTGGCCAGGGGCGTCGAGCCTGTTCGGCGTGACGGGCCACGGTGTCGTCGGCCTGCAGAGTGCCTGGCCCCCGCGTTGATCACCGCCATGCCCTGGCTGAGCGAGCCGGTCGCCTGGGCCAGCGCCATCGCGGCGTCGTTGGCGGAGATCGTCAGCAGCGCGGTGAACAGGTCGGAGACCTGTAGGAATGCCCAGCGCAGCAGCCCCACGATGTTCGGCGACACCGTGGTGGCCTGCTTGCTGGCCACCACCATGGCGTTCGGGTTGAGCGCGGGGATGAGGCGAGATCGCGGTGAGCACCTTGAGCGTGCTGGCTAGGCCGAGTACCAGCCGTGCGGGTCCTGGCCGCGAGCACCTGGCCGGTCCCGGCGTCGGCGATGACCCACGCCGAGGCCTTGATCTTCGGCAGCCGGGGACCGCGCTGGACGGGTAGTTGACCAGCACCCCGCGGCCGGAAAGCTGCGCTCCGCCTATAGCTGGCCCGATCGCCGCGGGAGACGGGACGCGGCCGCGCGGCCGGAGCAGCAATCGCGGCGGCGGCCAGCACCGCCCCGGCAGCGGCCAGCACGCTGCGCATGAGCCTCCCGCTCTCCATTCTGGGTCGCCTAGCCCGCGCCGAAGTAACCTGATCACGCTGGAGCGCACGTCCGAGTCAGGGCTTTCCCGTCGATCCCGTCTACGACGCAAGCAAGCTTACGGATTTCCGGCCCGAAGAAAAGCTTGGCAGGCCGGGAGAGTATCCATTTACTCGCGGTGTGTATCCGCGGATGTACGTGGACCGGCCCTGGACGATGCGCCAGTACGCCGGGTTCGCCACCGCCCAGGAGTCCAACCAGCGCTACCACGAGCTGATCGAGGCGGGCACGCACCGGGCTCTCGGTCGCCTTCGACCTGCCCACCCAGATGGGCTACGACTCCGACGCCCAGGTCGCGCACGGCGAGGTGGGCAAGGTCGGCGTGGCCATCGACTCCGTCGGCGACATGCGCACCCTGTTCGACGGCATCCCGCTGGACGACGGTCTCCACGTCGATGACGATCAACGCGCCCGCCGCGGTGCTGCTGCTGATGTACCAGACCGTCGGCGAGGAGCAGGGCGTGCAGCCCGGCCAGCTGACCGGGACGATCCAGAACGACGTGCTGAAGGAGTACATCGCCCGCGGCACCTACATCTACCCGCCGCGCCCGTCGCTGCGCCTGGTCGCGGACACGTTCGCCTACTGCCGCGCGCGAGCTGCCCCGGTGGAACACGATCTCCATCTCCGGCGTACCACATGGCCGAGGCCGGCGCCACGCCCGGTGCAGGAGATCGCGTTCACGCTGGCCAACGCCAAGGAGTACGTCCGGGCCGCGCTGGCCTCGGGCCTGGCCGTCGACGACTTCGCGCCCCGGCTCTCGTTCTTCTTCGTGGCCAGGACCACGCTGCTCGAAGAGGTGGCGAAGTTCCGCGCCGCGCGGCGGATCTGTGGGCGCGCATCATGAAGGAGGAGTTCAAGGCGCACCGACCCCCGGTCGCAGATGCTGCGGTTCCACACCCAGACGGCTGGCGTTCAGCTCACCGCGCAGCAGCCGGAGGTGAACCTGATCCGGGTCAGCCGTGCAGGCGCCTCGCGGCGGTGCTCGGCGGGACCCAGTCGCTGCACACGAACTCCTTCGACGAGGCGCATCGCGCTGCCCAGCACCAAGGCGGCCCGGCTGGCGCTCCGCACCCAGCAGGTCATCGCCAACGAGAGCGACCTGACCGCGACCGCGGACCCGTTCGCGTCGACTCGTACGCGATCGAGTCGATGACCGACGACATCGAGGCGGCCGCGGAAAGCCTGATCGACCGCATCGAGGATATGGGCGGTGCGGCCGCCGCGATCGAGCAGGGTTTCCAGAAAGCCGAGATCGAGGCCGCGGCGTACCAGGTGGCACGGGAAATCGACGAGGGCGAGCGTATTGTCGTTGGCGTGAACAAATATGTCGCGCGACGGCGAGGAGCCTTATCAGCCGCTGCGCGTCGACCCGTCCATCGAGGCGGCGCAGGCGGCCGGCTGGCCCGGCTGCGGGACGAGCGAGCCAGAGAACCGGTGGCGCGCCGGCCTTTCCGCGCTCAAAACGGCCGCGGAAGGCGACGAGAACGTGCTGTACCCGCTCCGGGACGCACTGCGGGCCGATGCCACTCTCGGTGAGGTCTGCGACGCGCTGCGAGATGTCTGGGGCGAGTATCGGCCCCGCGAAATCTGATAACTGAACAGAGCACGAAGGGTCCTGGCATGGCTATCGAGTGGAATCCTTCCGTGGCGCGACGCTCGGCGTCGAATGGGAGGTCCAGCTAATCGACAGCGAGACCAGGCTGCTGCGCCAGGAAGCCGGGAAGCTGCTCGACGAGCTGCCCGTGGCCGCCGATACCGGGGAGCACCCGCGCATCAGGCATGAGCTGATGCAGTCCACTCTTGAGCTGGTCACCGGCATTTGCAGCACCGTGTCCGAAGCCAAAGACGACCTGGCGGTAACGATCACCGAACTCCAGCGGATGACGGCCGGGCACGGTATCCTATTGGCGTGCGCCGGGACGCACCCAGTGAGTGACTGGCGAGACGCGACGATGGCGCCTATCCAGCGCTACACGGAGCTTGTCGAGCAAATGCAGTGGCTTGCCTGCCGGATTCAGACCTTCGGCTTGCATGTCCATGTGGGGATTCGCGACGGGCGAAAGGCGATGCCGATCGTCAATGCCCTAGCCGCTTACCTTCCGCATTTCTCGCCATTACCGCGTCCAGCCCGTTCTGGTGCGGGTACGACACGGGGCTCGCCTCCAGCAGGTCGGTGACATTCGGCGCCCTGCCCACGGCGGGTCCGCCGCATCGGCTAACGGACTGGAAACAGTTCGAGGACTACATGGACACCCTGCTCCGCGCGGGAACCATCCGCAGCATCAAGGAGGTCTGGTGGGACATCCGGCCGCACCCGGACTTCGGCACCGTCGAGATCCGCATGTCCGACGGTGTTACCCACGCTGCGCGAGGTCGGCATGGTCGCGGCGCTGTCGCAGTGCCTGGTCCAGCTGTTCGACGGCCAGCTGGACCGCGGCTATACCGCTGCCGTGCCCGTCGTCGTGGGTGGTCAGGGACAACAAGTGGCGTGCCACCCGGTACGGGCTGGACGCGATCGTGATCACTGACGAGGTTGCGCCACCGCTCCCGCTGCGCGACGAGCTTTTCGAGCTCCTCGCCGAGCTGGAGCCGGTAGCCTCGAGGCTAGGCTGCCAGGACGAGCTCTCCGTCGTCTCGGACGTGCTCGAACACGGCGCCTCATACGAACGGCAGCGAGCCGTCTACGCGCAAACCGGGATTTGATCAGCGTAGTGGACGCCCTCGTGACCGAGTTCGCCGAAGACAGATTCTGCATGCACGGGGATGGTGGGCATGGCCGGAAATGAGCAGGACGAACGATCTGCTCGCGGATCTGATGTGTTCCTGGCGGAGCACGAAGCACGAGCTGATCGAGTTCCGCCGCGATCTGCACATGCACCCCGAGCTGGCCTACAACGAGCACCGCACCACCCGCCGGGTGGCCTTGCGGCTGGCCGCGGCGGGGCTGCGGCCGGTGATGCTGCCCAAGGGCACCGGCATGGCTCGTGCGACATCGGCTCGGAGCAAGTGCCTTATGCCGAACGGCCGGTGGTGGCGCTCCGCGCCGACATGGACGCGCTGCCGATGACGGACGACGAAGGACGTGCCCTACCGCTCCACCGTGCCGAACGCCTGCCACGCCTGCGGCACGACGTGCACACCACGGTGCTGCTCGGGGCCGGCCTGTTCCTGGCCGAGCAGGCCGCGGCCGGGGCGCTGCCCGGACGGGTCAGGCTGGTCTTCCAGCCCGCCGAGGAGGTGCCTGGCGGCGCGCTCGACGTGCTCGCGGCGGGCGGCATGGCGTCGGTGGAGCGGATCTTCGCGCTGCACTGCGACCCCGCGCTCGACGTCGGACCAGGTCGGGACGAGCGTCCGGCCCGATCACCGGCGGCCTGCGACAGGATCAGGTGCGGTGTCAGCGGGCCCGGCGGGCACACCGCGCGGCCGCACCTGACCGCGGACCTGGTGTACGCGCTCGGCAAGATCCTCACCGAGGTGCCCAGCGGCGCTGTCGCGGCGGGTCGACCCGCGGTCCAGCCTCAGCCTGGTCTGGGGCCGGGTCAGCGCGGGCTCGCGGCCAACGCGATCCCCGACGAGGGCATGGCCGAGGGCACCGTGCGCTGCCTGGACGACGAGGCCTGGCACAGCGCGCCCGACCTGCTCAAGGGCCTGATCGACTCGGTGGCCAGCGCCTACGGGGTCAACGCCGAGGTCGACTACCAGCGGTACGTGCCGCCCACGGTCAACGACCAGGCCAGCGCGGCCATGATCTCGTCCGCGGCGCTCGACAGGTGCTCGGGCCGGGCGCGGTCGCGCAGACGCCGCAGAGCCTGGGCGGCGAGGACTTCGCCTGGTACCTGGAGTCGATCCCGGGCTCGCTGGCCCGGCTCGGTACCCGGGTGCCCGGCACGGTCGCGGCGCATCGACATCCACCAGCCGACGTTCGACGTGGACGAGCGCGCCATCGGCGTCGGGGTCCGGGTGATGGCGGCCACGGCGATCACCGCGCTGTGGGACGACGGCGCGATCGTGGCCCAGCCGCTGCCCGGTGTGACCGGCGCGTGACCACGGCGGCGATATCCCTGAGCGGGTGGAAAAGCCGCAGATCTTCCGCTCGCCGACCGCCGTCGTGGTCTGGGTGGTATGGCTGCTGTTCGCCGTCGGCAACTGGATCGACCTTGGCCGTGCAGGGCCGCGACCACCTGTCCGTGGTCGCGGCGGCCGGTCCTGCTGCTGGCCACCGGCGCCGCCTACGTCACGCGCAGCGGCCCCGGATCATCGCCGACGACGCCGGGGTGACGGTCCGCAACCCGCTGCGCGATCACCGGATCGGCTGGGCGGGCGTGGCCGAGGTGGACCTGGTCGACCTGCTCCGCGTGCACTGCGCCTGGGGCGGCCCGCCCGGCGCGGCCCCCGCCGACCGCGAGCACCACAAGGTCATCAGCGCCTGGGCCATCCACTCACTCGCGGCGCCGCCAGTTCGCCGCCGAGGCCAAGGCGCGCCGCGGCGCCCGCCGCTCCGCCTCGGCGTTCCCGGTCGGCTTCGGCCGTCTCTACGGCAGCGTCGCGGCCGTACCCGCGAGCCAGCCTCCGCGCTCCGAGGCCGATGCCGAGAGAATCGTCAAGCTGCTGCAAGCGCGGGCCACCGCCGCCCGCGCCGAAGCCGTCCGGGCCGACAGCACTCGGTCGAGATCGGCGCTACGCCGCAGTCCCCGCGCAACCGCCCCGCAACAGACCGCCCCCGCCCAGCGGCCACGCACCGGCAGGCTGCGCCCGCACCACCATGGCCGGCTGGACCGAACCCTGACCAGCACCTGAGCCGCCGCGCCCTCGCCGCCCTGCTCATCCCGGCCCTGATCCTGCTGATCGTCGTCCTCATCTGACCCACCCGCCTCCGCGCGGAGCTCGTTCCTCCCCGCGCCGCTCCCGCACACCTCCGCGGCACCCGGTGTCACGCCAGTGCCCCGAGATGCGAACGGCTGAGGCTAAAGAGCCCGATGTGCATCCAGCTGACCGAGCCGCGTCCCGCGGCACTCGAGCTTCCATGATCCCGAAGGGTTTAGTGCTCCCGCAGTACTCAAACCCCTGCGATCATCGAAATCCGCTACGAAAATGCCGCTTCTACCATGATCGCGAAGGCTTTTTAGTCTGCCCGGACTAAAGATCCTTCACAGATCATGAAGAAAGCTGTGGGGCTCACGGCCTCCGGCGCCTTCCGGGCCCTCGTAGGCCGTGTTCGAGTCGCCCATCTTGGCGCAGGGCAGCGCTCGCAGCGCCGCGACGTAGTCGGCCGGGGCGGCTACCGCTCGGCCGAATCGGCCAGGATGCCGATGCAGCTCGCGCCGACGGCAGCCCGCCCTCGTAGAAGTTGAGCACGTACAGCCAGGCCGAGCACGTCGCCGTCGAGGGTCTCGACCCGGACCTTGGCCCTGCGGTAGTAGCCGAGGGTCGACACCGTCCCAGTTGTCGAGCGCCTTCTCGTCACCCTCGGACACGTCGTAGAGCACCACGAAGACCCTGGAGGCAGGATCCTCGACCACGGTCGCGAGGGCACCGTCCCAGCCGATGTCCTCGCCGCCGAACGTCAGCCGCCAGCCCTCCAGCCACCCGGTTCCACGCTGCGGTGAATGCGGGCAGCGCCGCAGCATCTGTGCCGGGTCCATGATTGCTGCCGTAGGCCGCGTACAGTGCCACGGGGCAAGCGTACGGCGTCGCGTCGCCGGGCGACGTGCATTGCCCCGCGCCTGATACCTGACTGCGACCAACAGACCGGGAAAGAATTACCCACCGTGACCTTGCCACGCCAGAGAATCGCGATCCTCGGCGGCGGCCCCGGCGGCTACAGAGGCCGCCCTCGTCGCCGCCCAGCTCGGCGCCGACGTCACCGTCGTCGATTCGGACGGGCTCGGCGGCGCGCTGCGTGCTCACCGACTGCGTACCCTCCAAGTCCCTCATCGAGACCGCCAACGCGATGACGCTGCTCAACCGGAGCCCGAGCCTCGGCATCGCCAGCGGCGGCCTGCATACGGTCAACGCCGTGCGGCTGTACGAGCGGATCACCGACCTGGCCCGGGCTCAGTCCGCGACATCACCGCCAGGGATCGTCGCCGAGAACATCAAGGTGATCGCCGCGCACGGCCGCCTGACGGCCCCGGCCGGGTCCTGGCAGGCGAGCAGGAGATCAGGGCCGACGCGATCCTGATCGCCACCGGCGCTGCCCCGCGTGCTCCCCGGCGCCGAACCCGACGGCGAGCGCATCCTGAACTGGCGCGCAGCTCTACGACCTGACCGGAGCTGCCCAGCGGAGCTGATCGTGGTCGGCTCCGGCGTCACCGGGGCCGAGTTCGCCAGCGCCTACCAGGCGCTCGGCTCGCGGGTCACGCTGGTGTCCTCCCGGGACCGGGTGCTGCCGCAGGAGGACGAGGACGCGGCCAACCTGATCGAGAACGTGTTCCGCCGCAGCGGCATGACGGTGCTCAGCCAGTCCCGGGCGCGAGCGGTGAGCCGCGACCAGGACAGGCGTCACCGTGACCCTGGCGGACGGCCGGACCGTGACCGGCACCCACTGCCTGATGACCGTGGGCATGGTCCCCCGCACCGAGGGCTGCGGCCTGGACGCGGCCGGGGTGAAGGTGGACGAGCGCGGCTTCATCGAGGTGGACCGGGTGTCCCGCACCTCGGTGCCCGGCGTGTACGCGGCCGGGGACTGCACCGGCGTGCTCATGCTGGCCTCGGTGGCCGCCATGCAGGGCAGGATCGCGATGTGGCACACGCTGGGCGAGTCGGTGCACCCGATCCGGCTCGGCCACGTGGCCGCCACCATCTTCACCGACCCGGAGATCGCCACCGTCGGGGTCTCGCAGCGGGCGGTCGACGCGGCGAGGTCGCGGCCCGCACCATGAAGCTGCCGCTGGCCACCAACCCGCGGGCCAAGATGGCTTGAGCTTCCGCGAGGGCTTCGTCAAGCTGTTCACCAGCCCGGGCACCGGCGTGATCCTCGGCGGCGTGATCGTGGCGCCCCGCGCGAGCGAGCTGATCCTGGCCGTCTCGGTCGCGGTGGAGCAGCGCCTGACCGCCGAGCAGCTGGCCCAGACGTTCACCGTCTACCCGTCCCTGTCCGGCAGCTCACCGAGGCGGCCCGCAAGCTGATGGAGTTCACCCCCGACTCGCCATAAGTGAGAAGGGCGCCCCAGGTCGGGATCGTCCGGGGCCTGAGCCCGTGCTTGGCGCAGCCGGGACACCCGGATGTCGTCGGCGTACAGCGCGACAATGCCCACGCTGCAGAGCAGGAACAGCCCTGGCACGGCGATGCGGATCCACAGCGCCCCGGGCAGCAGCGCCAGCACGGCGCAGAGCGGCAGCATCACGACCACGTGGCGGAGCGAGCTGACCGCGCCAGCCAGCGTCGGTCAGCTCGTGCCGGACCCAGTCCCGGTTCCGGTCCGGCAGCCGGGCGCCGAAGCGCGAACAGCGCGCTGACGTCCCAGGCCCGGGTCCCCGGGATCCTGCTCACGGTGATCAGTCCGCGAGCTCGCAGATAGCCCGCGCTCGACCGAGACGGTCTGGCCCACCTCGACGGCGAGCCCGGTCACCGTGCCGTCCTTGTGCGCGGTCAGCGGCTGTTCCATCTTCATCGCCTCGAGCACCACGATAACGTCGCTCAGCCGACACCCGCTGCCCCTCAGCCGCCGCGATCTTGACGATCGTGCCCTGCATCGGGCTCGACCAGGGTCGCGCCGCCACCGGCTGGCGCAGATCGCCCTGCGCCGCGGCGCGAAGCCCTGGCCCGTTCGGCCCCCTGAGGCAGCTGTACCACGGCCCAGGCTGGCTTACAGCGACGACCACCTCGAGCCTCTTCCCCGCCCACCTCGACGGTCAGCCGCTCCCGCTCGGCCGGCTCCGGCGACCTCCGCCGTCCTCCTGCGCGGCATCGGCGTGTCGAACTCGGTCTCGATCCAGCGGGTGTGCACCCCGCAGCGGCTCGGCGCGACGAACGCGGGGTCGGCCACCACGGCCCGGTGGAAGGGCAGCACGGTCGGCATGCCCGCCGACCTCGAACTCGGCCAGGGCGCGCGGCCGAGCGCTGCAGTGCCTCGGCCCGGCTGGCGCCGGTCACGATCAGCTTGGCGATCAGCGAGTCGAACGCCTGCGGGACGGTCATCCCGGCCGTCGTAGCCGGCGTCGAGCCGGACGCCAGGGCCCCGACGGCGGGTTCCACGCGGTGATCGTGCCCGGGGCGGGCAGGAAGTTGCGGCCCGGGTCCTCGGCGTTGATCCGGAACTCGATCGAGTGCCCGCGGACGGGCGGGTCGTCGTAGCCGAGCGCCTCGCCCTCGGCGATCCGGAACATCTCGCGGACCAGGTCGATGCCGGTGACCTCCTCGCTGACCGGGTGCTCGACCTGGAGCCGGGTGTTGACCTCGAGGAAGCGAGATCGTGCCGTCCTGGCCGACGAGGAACTCGCAGGTGCCCGCGCCGACGTAGCCGGCCTCGGCGCAGGATCGCCTTCGAGGACTCGGTAGAGGCGTCTTGGTCTGCTCCGCGGTCAGGAACGGCGCGGGCGCCTCCTCGACCAGCTTCTGGTGCCGGCGCTGCAGCGAGCAGTCCCGGGTCGAGATCACCACCACGTTGCCCGTAGCGCGTCGGCCAGGCACTGCGTCTCGACGTGCCGCGGCCGGTCCAGGTAGCGCTCGACGAAGCACTCGCCGCGGCCGAACGCCGCCGATCGCCTCGCGGACCGCCGACTCGTACAGGTCGGCGACCTCCTCCATCGCGCCGGGCCACCTTGAGCCCGCGGCCGCCGCCGCCGAACGCCGCCTTGATCGCCACCGGGTAGCCGTACTCGCGGGCGAAGGCCGACGCACCTCCTCGGCGTCCCGGACCGGGTCCGGGGTGCCCGGGGCGAGCGGCGCCCCGGCCTCCAGCGCGATGTGCCGGGCCTGCACCTTGTCGCCGAGCGCCTCGATGGCCGCCGGCGGCGGGCCGATCCAGATCAGCCCGGCCGCCGACGACGGCCTGGGCGAACTCGGCGTTCTCGGCCAGGAAGCCGTAGCCGGGGTGCACCGCGTCGCGCGCCGGACTCCGCCGCCACCTCGATGATCTTGTCGATGTCCAGGTAGGTCTCCGGGCTGGTCGACCCGCCCAGCGCGTAGGCCTCGTCGGCCAGTCGCACGAGCAGCGCGTCGCAGGTCGGGCTCGGCGTACACGGCGACGCTGCCGAGCCCGGCGTCCCGGCAGGCCCGCGACCACCCGCACCGCGATCTCGCCGCGGTTCGCGATCAGCACCTTGCGCACGTGCGGCCTCCTGGTTGCTCTGGCTCAGGTCCAGATCGTTAGTCCAGATCATGCTGCCATGCTGACGCGGGCGTCAGCATGGCCCGGCTGCCCGGAAACCCCGTCATGACTGTGATAACCAGGCACATACCGCTGGAGAGCAGTACGAACTAGCAGCAAGAACACGCAGGGTTGCCAGAGGCGGCGAGTTTGTCTCCCGCGCTGTACGCCCTTCCTCAACCGAAGTGTGATCTCGGGTACGTAGAGTGAACGTCAGACCGGTTGCGACCGTCGCTTGGGGCGGTACCTATTGGGGCTGGGGACTCGGCGGTCGCGCGCACGGACCTACGGTCACGGCGGCGACATTTCGTTACGACGAGGTAACGAAAGTGTGACTAAGCTATCCGCTTTTGCCCGGCGTGCGTTGAGTACTTCAGAACAGCGGGCGGAACGGAAGGAGCCCGGGTGCGGCTGATCATGTCGGAGCGCCGAGCATGACCGTGCTTGGCATGCTGGCGTGTGCGCGGCGGCGGTGAGCCTGTGGCTCGGCGCCCGCCGGTACGAGAGCGCCGTGGCGCGGGGCTACCGGTGGCTCGGCGGCATGCGCCGCGCTGTACTGCGCCGGCCTGGTCGTGCAGGGGATCCTCGGCGGCAACCGCTGAACCCCGCTCCGGGCCTGTCCTTCACCGACCTGCCGCCGCTGCTCGCGCCTGGCCGCCGTAGCGCGATCGGCATCGCCGTGCTCACCATGGCCGAACGGGAAGTCACCAGCTCCCCGCAGGAGGGTTCGGCGGGTTCGGTACTGCCCGGGCTCGCCGGACGGCTACGTGATGGCCCGTCGCGCTGCTGGTGATCGGCTGGTCCACGCTGTTCAGCGCCGAGTTCCACCGGTCCGGCGAACGGCCGGGCACGTTCCTGCTCGCGCTCGTCCACCCGCTGGCCGACCTGGCCGTGCTCGTGCGCTGCTGCCCATGGTCACCACCGCCTGGCGGCGGTCGCGCTGCCTTACCTGGCCCTGTCGCCATCGCCGTCGGGCGACGCGCTGGCCGTGGGCCAGCGGGTGCTCGGCGGCCACCTGGGCGTCGTGGGCCAGCTGATGCCGGTGGTCGCGGCGCTGCTGCTCGGCGCGGCGCCGTGGCGGATGACCGAAGGGTTCGGGGACTGGCTGCCCGCCGGACGTCGAGTTCGGCGGCGGCGACCGTCATCGCGGTGCTGGCGCCTGCGTGGCCACCCTGGTGGTGATAGCCAACGGCGCCGGTTTACGGCGGCTTCCGGGATCGCGCTGATCGCTTGCAAGCGGCGCCGGGTGCTCGTGCTGGCCGCGCGGGTCTTCATGCTGGTGCGGAGAACCCGTCCGTGCTCGGCACCTGGCGCGGAGTCCAGCCGGAGCCTGCGCGACCTGGCCAACCGCGACCAGCGCGCGATCGTACCCGGTCTGCGACCTGGACGGCGTGGTCAGGTACGCGAGCCCGGCGGTCGAGGACTACGGCTACCCGCCTGGGACGCTGACCGGCTTACGGCTGCTCGACTTCGTCCACTCCCGAGGACCGGCCCGCCGGCGGCCTCGGTCCGGCTGGCCCTGCTGGCTACGCCGAGGGAGCCGAGGGGTTCGAAGGGCTCGAAGGCTCCGGCCGGTTCCCGGTCCGGGTCCGGGCCGCCGACGGGACGTGGCGGCACGTCGAGTCCACCTATGCTGCGATACCAGGCTCCCGGCGAGCCCGTCCAGATGCTGGTCACCGCGCGCGACGTGAGCGATCAGCGTCGCGCTGCGCCAGCAGGTCACCCACCTCACCTTCCATGATGGCCTGACCGGGCCTGCCCGAACCGGGCCTATGTGGAGGAGCGCGCCAGGACGTGCTGCACGACGCCGCGGTGGCCGCCAGGACCGGCGTCATCTTCCTGGACCTGAACCGGCTCACCGCGGTCAACGACTCGGTCGGCCACGGCGCGGGCGACCTCGTGCTGGCCCAGGCGGCCAGGCGGCTGCGCGCCGTCGTCCCGGTGCACGACACGGTGGCCCGCTGGGGCAGCGACGAGTTCGCCGTCCTGGTCGAGAACGCGGCGGCGCCCGGGAGGTCGCGGAGATCGCCGAGCGGTCTGGTCAGCGCGTCGGCGGCGAGCCGTTCCGCGGCTTACCAGCAGATCGCGCTGACCGCGAGCGTCGGCGTCGCGCTGGCCGACGCGGGACCCGCCCGGGCTGGTGCTGCGCAACGCGGACGTGGCCATGTCGCCGGGCTGGCGGACGCCGAGCGGCGACCGGAGCGCAGGCTCGCCGCGCACATGCACGCGGACGTGTCCGCAGGCTGGAGATCGTCAGCGACCTGCAGCAGGCCATCGGCAACGGCGAGTCATCCCTGCAGTACCAGCCGGATCGTGGAGCTGGCCACGCGCGGGCGACCGGGGCCGAGGCGCTGGTCCGGCTGGTGGCGCGGCGACCAGGGTGGTACCTGCCGCAGGGAGCTCCTCGGCGCGGCCGAGGAGTCCGTGGCCCGGATCGTCCCGCTCGGCGGAGGCGGGTGCTGCGCCAGAGGCGTGCGCACAGGGTGTCGCCTGAGGCGCTCGTCCTCGGGGTCGCCGGAGGACGTCGGGGTCTCGGTGAACCTGTCCGCCCGGCAGATCACGGCGCCCGCCTTCACCGCGCGGGTGGCGGCCATCCTGGCTCGACACCGGGCTGCCGCCCTGCGGCGCGCTCACCGTCGAGGTGGACGAGCGGGTGCTGGTCGAGGAGGACGGGCTGATCGGTCAGAGCGGCTGGCCGAGTCTCGTACCGGCTGCCGGCGTCCGGATGGCCATCGACGACTTCGGCACCGGCTACGCGTCACTCTGGCCTACCTGCGCAGGCTCCCGCTGGACATCATCAAGATCGATCCCTCGTTCGTGGCCATTACCGGCCAGGACGACACGCTCAGCCTGCTGGTCCAGCGACCGTGGTGCAGGTCGGCCGCGACCCGGCCTGCGGGTCATCGCGCGAGGGCATCGTGGAGCAGCCGCGCCAGCCTCAAGTGGCGCCAGCGCGAGATCGGCTGTTGCCAGCGGCCAGGGATTCCCGCGGCCAGGCCGATGGGCGCTCCTCCGGCGTGGAGGCCCTGATCAGGACGCGTCGGGGAGCAATATACGTAACTGAACGAAGTAAT
>ERZ1370068.900-contig-10823_pt1 | contig 25993 bp, 28 predicted proteins | sample MGYA00561227_ERZ1370068 | MGnify/ENA primary metagenome ERZ1370068 (study PRJEB38410, sample SAMEA6850437) | metagenome | study: Metagenomic assessment of the ecological functions of the soil: analysis of the soil microbiota associated with the...
GCCGCGCATGCTCGTCGCAGTCGCGAACGCCCCGCGCTGTGCCGCGCGAGCAGCGCCGCGGAAGCTGCCGTCGCGCGTCGACCGCGCCGCCCGGCGTGCCTGCGCCGCGCGGGTCGCTCACGAGCTGGCGTTCCTGGTCGCGCACGCCTCTGGCAGCCGTGGCAGTGCGCCGGATGCTCTGGGTGCCGAATCCTGAGCGCGAGCGAGCGGCTGCCGGAGAAATAGCGTGCAGGCCCCGCCGCTCACGTTGTCCTGCCGCGAGCATGTCGTTGAGGCGATAAGTACGTCGCTCTCGGCGTGGCTGCCCTGAGATAGATCGCCAGCGCCCGTGCTTTCGCCCGCGATAACTGCGCTGGCGCGGCCCCTCGAGCGTCCCGTAGTCGCACCGCGCCCGCCGTGGTAGAGAGGCAGTCCCTCGGTGACGCCCTCGCTCTTCGGCCCCCGGTGATGACGTTGATGGCGCCGCCAGTGGCGCCGCCGTACAAGCACCGGAGCCCGCGCCGCGCAGGATCCTCGATTTGCGTCCGACCGACTGCACGCCGGTATCGCGCGAGCTTGGCGGCGCTCGGAGCTCGTCCTCGCTGAGGCGCACGCCATCGCAGCTGGCGACCGAAGGTGGCTCTGGTCGCCGGTGATGCCGGAAGCCGCGCAGGTCGATCTGCAGGTCGGCTCGATCAGCCCGAGTGAGCGGGGCTGCTGCAGAGGCCGCCCAGGTGCCCGAGCAGCCCTGGCAGCAGCGCGCGCCGCGTCGCGCGAGATCTGGCTCCGCCGCGGATCACGGTCATGCCGACCGGCGCCTCGCAGGCTGCGCCCGGGAGTCGGGTCGCGGTGACCGTGATGGCGCCGTCGTTCTGGGCAAATGCGGTATGCTGCGAAAGTGGCCGGCGGCCGCCGCGGTGAACGAAGCCTCGCGCACGAATCTCTCCCCTTTGGCGCCGTCCCCGACACCTCGCATAGGTTGATCAAACGCTTCGCCGCCGGTCTCCGACTCGCGAGTGGTGGACGGATCCTTCACCGGCGCCGGGTGCAGCCTTCCCGTGACCTGCGTCTTCACAGTGGCCGGGTCGTGCACCCCTCGCTTACCGTTGCGGGGCAGTTCCAGGCGTTGCGCCGTCCTGGGCGGCGCGCACCTGATTCCCGTTTCATCCCCGACAAGGCGTTGATCGGGGACACCTTGACAGCTGATGTTACGCGCTGAATTATAGCGCCGCAGCACTGGTCAGGAATCACTTGCACAAGCGGCCCTTATTTCTTGACGCTACTATGGCAGATTTTGAAACATAGTTCCGGCGTGGACGCGGAGTTCAACTCCCTCGAGGCCAAGGTCGCGCAGTTCGTCCGGCCTGTGCGAGCGGTTGCGCGCCCGAGAACCACGATCTGCGCCAGCAACTGGCGATCGGCGAAGCAACGACGCCAAGCGCCTGAACGAGCGCATCGAAGGCGCCAAGGTGAAGCTCGAAAGCCTGCTCGCGCGCCTGCCGGACTGAGCGCAACCAGCGCTAGCGCATGGCCGACAGCGCCAAGACCATCGAGATCAGCATCCTGGGACGCAACTACAAGATCGCCTGCGAAGAGGGCGAGCGCGCAGGCGCTGCTGGAAGCGGTCGCCTACCTCGACGGCAAGATGGGCGGAGATCAAGAAGCGCGGGCAAGGTGAGCGGCACCGACCGCATCGCGGTGATGGCCGCGCTCAACATCGCGCACGAATTTCTGTCCATCAAGCTCGGCGAACGGCTTTGATATCGGCCAGGCCAAGCGTAGAATTTCCTGCTCGAGGCGAAGCTCGACGCAGCGATCGCCCAGCAGGACAAATTGTTCTAGCGATGCAGATCAGGTACCGATAACGTCTTCGTCCCCTGCTGTGTTCGACCGGGCCCATATTTTCCGAACCGATAGCTTCCCCAGGTTGCGGCCACTAGTGCCACTGTTGTGATCGTCCCTGCGCCTTCGGGCGCGCCGGACGAACCTGATGTGGACGGTACGCGACCACCCTGATTAAGCAGGGTTCGGAGGCCGGGCCCACCGGCACGAGCGGGGACACCACCTGCTTACCTATCTCCCATGAACCATTGGCTCATGAAAATCCGAGCCCGGACGAGTGCTCGATCGACGATGCGCTCGCCGCGCCGAAACGCCTCACGCCGTGGACCGGCGTGCGCAACTACCAGGCGCGCAATTACATGCGCGACGCAGATGCGCATCGGCGACGGCGTGCTGTTCTACCACTCGAGCTGCCCGGAGCCGGGCATCGCGGACCTCGCCGAGGTCGCCTCGCGCGCCCTACGCCGATCCCTCGCAGTTCGACCGAAGAGCGCCTACTACGACGCCGAAATCGAAGCGCGCGGCGCCGCGCTGGTTCTGCGTCGACGTGCGCGCACTGAAGAAAACGCGCCTGATGCCCATCGCCGAAATGCAGGCGCAACGCCGCGCTGAAGAAGATGGTGACGCTGCGGCCCGGCAACCGCCTGTCGATCACGCCGGTCACCGCGGCGGAATGGAAGCTCATCTGCAGCAAGCTGGTCTGAAGAACGACACGCTGCTGCGGGCGCTGGCGCGCCAGCCGACCGACTACACGCCGGTCTGGCTGATGCGCCAGGCCGGGCCGCTACCTGCCCGAGTACAACGCGACGCGCGCCAAGGCGCGGCAGCTTCCTCAAGCTCGCCAAGATCGCCGGCGCTCGCCACCGAAGTCGCGCTGCAGCCGCTGGAGCGCTATCCGCTCGATGCGGCGATCCTGTTCTCCGACATCCTCACGGTGCCCGGATGCGATGGGCCTGGGCCTCTACTTCGCCGAAGGCGAAGGCCCGCGCTTCGAGCGGCCGCTGCGCGACGAAGCCGCGATCGCGCGGCTGGCCGCGCCGGACCCGACCGCCGAACTGCGCTACGTGCTCGATGCGGTGCGCGAAACGCGAGCGCGCCTGGCCGGCCGCGTGCCGCTGATCGGCTTCTCCGGCAGCCCCTACACGCTCGCCTGCTACATGATCGAGGGCTCGGGCAGCGACGACTGGCGGCACGCGTCAGGAGGCGATGCTGCCAGTCGCCGCCCGGACCTGCTGCACCGCGATTCTCAGAGGTCAACGCGCGCGCGGTGACGGACTACCTGAACGCGCAGATCGAGGCGGGCGCGCAGGTGCGTGATGCTGTTCGACACCTGGGCGGCAGCCTGAACACGGCGCGACTACGAGGAGCTTCTCGCTCGCCTACATGCCGCAAGATTGCTGGCGCAAGTGCGGGCGTGCCGTCGCATCCTCTTCACCAGGCGGCGGCGACTGCTGGAAGCGATCGCGGCAAGCGGTTGCGACGCGGTCGGACTCGATTGGACTAGTCGATCCGCGCGATGCGCGCGGCGCGATCGGCGGCAAAGTCGCGCTGCAAGGCAATCTCGATCCGGCAGCATTGACGCACACCGACTCGAACGTGCGCGCAGCGATCGCGGCGCGTGCTCGATGCGTTCGGCGCAGCCGGGCCATGTCTTCAATCTCGGCACGGCATCTCGCCGCAGGCACGGTCGACGCCGTCGCCGCGCTCGTAGACGAAGTGCGCGCTTACAGCAAGAAACTGCGGGCGACGCCCGCCGCTAGTTATGCACACGGGCTGGCTAGAGTGAAAAATCGCCGTTCTCAGGGGAAGCGCAGCTCCTGTTCTGCAAACCATTGAGCGCTCATAGAAAATCCAGCTCCTGAGCGGCGATAAAATCGCCGCGCTTCTCGCGACCTGCTGTGGATAACTTCTCGCAGAGCCGACAGAATTATTCACAGCTTTATCCACAGCACGTTTCGCGCCGGGAAAATTGTCCTGCAAATGAGAGTGTTGCGCGTCGCGCTTGAAGTACCGGTCGCAAAGCTTTTCGACTATCTCGATCGGCGACGCGACGCGGGCGGCGGTCGGCGATCGCGTCGTCGTGCCGTTCGGCGCGCGCGAAGCGCGTCGGCGTGGTCGTCGAAGTCGCCGACGCCAGCGTGCGTTGCGAGCGCGCGGCTGAAACCGGCGACGCGAGTGCTCGAGACGCGCCGCGCCTGTCGCGCAGGCTGGCTGAGCTGATGCGCTTTCTCGCCACCTACTACCAGCGTCCGCTCGGCGAGACGCGTGCGCGGCGCGCTGCCGCCGCGCCTGCGCTCGCTCAAGCCGTTGCCAAAGCGACAAGAATGCCAAGGCTGCCAACTGCGGCGCAGCGCAGCGCTTCGTGCCCGGCTCACGGCCCGCAATGCAGCGCAGGCGCGTGCCGATCGAGCGCATCGCGCCGCGCTCGGCGCCTTCCGCGCCGTTCCTGCTGCACGGCGTCACCGGCAGCGGCAAGACCGAGGTTTACCTGCGGCTGATCGCGCAAGGTGCTCGCGCGCGGGCAGCAGGCGCTAGCGCTGGTGCCCGAGATCGGCCTGACGCCGCAGCTCGAGGCGCGCTTCCGCCAGGCATTTCCCGGCGCGGCATCGCCGTGCTGCACAGCGCGCCTCGCAGGACACGGCGCGCACGCATGCGTGGCTGGACGCCGCGCGCGGCGACGCGCAGATCGTGCTCGGCACCCGGCTTGCGGTGCTGCGCCGATGCCGAGGCTCGGCCTGGTCGTGGTGGACGAAGAGCACGACGCCTCGTTCAAGCAGCAGGAAGGCCTGCGCTACTCGGCACGCGACGCCGCGGTGCTGCGCGCGAAGCTGCGCCGGCTGCCCGGTGGTGCTGGGCACCGCGACACCCTCGCTGGAAACCTGGCACAACTGCGCGCTCGGGCGCGCTACGAGCTGCTCGAGCTGCCCGAGCGCGCGGTACCGGGCGCGCGGCTGCCACGCGGTCCGCACCGTCGACCTGCGCATGCGAGACGCGCCGAGCACGGACTGGCCGAAGACGCGCTCGAGGCGATCCGCGCGCGCCTGGCGCGCGGCGAAGCAAAGCCTGGTCTTCATCAACCGCCGCGGCTACGCGCCGGTGCTCGCCTGCGAGGCCTGCGGCTGGGCCGCAGGCTGCCAGCGCTGCAGCGCGCGCATGGTGCTGCACTGCCGCCGACCGGCGGCAGCCTGCGCTGCCACCACTGCGGCGCCGAGAAGCCGATTCCGCGCGCCTGCCCGACCTGCGGCAACGTCGACCTGCAGCCGCATGGGCCGCGGCACGCAACGCGTCGAGGAGACGCTCGGCGGCGCTGCTTCCGGCGGCGCGCATCCTGCGCATCGACCGCGACAGCGCGCGCAAGCCGCGGCGAGCTGGCGCGCACGCTCGGAGGCATCGGCCGCGGCGAAGGCGACATCCTGGTCGGCACGCAGCTGCTCGCCAAAGGGCCACGACTTCCCGAATCTCACGCTGGTCGGCGTGCTGAACGCCGACAGCGCGCTGCTGTCCACCGACTACCGCGCCGCCGAGCGCCTGTTCGCCGCGCTGGCGCAGGTCGCCGGGCGCGCCGGCCGGCGCGAGCGAGCCCGGGCGAAGTGCTGGTGCAGACGCGCTATCCCGGGCCATCCGCTGTACCAGGCGCTGGTGCGCCACGACTACGCCGGCTTCGCCGCGCTCGCAGCTGGCCGAGCGCAAGGCCGCCGGCTTCCCGCCCTTCGTCTTCGAGGCGGCGCTGCGCGCCGAGGCGACGAAGCTCGCCGACACGATGCGCGTTCCTGCGCGCGCGGCCGCCTCGGTCGACGCCGCGCCGAAGCGTGCGCGTCTACGACCCGGTGCCGCACGTGATCACGCGCCGCGCCGGGCTACGAGCGCGCCCAGCTGCTGATGCAGTCGCCGTCGCGCCCGGCGCTGCAGGATTCCTCGGCGCGCCTGGTCAGCAGATCGCCGCCGCATCGCCGCGCGCGGCATGCGCTGGCACCTCGACGTCGATCCGATCGAATTCGACTGATGAGTCAGAGCCCGGTGCCGCCTTATAATTCGCGCCCTTTCATGGCAATCCGAACGCGAGATCGAAAGCGTCCTCGCCAGGGCTGCGGCAGATCGCGCCCGAGTCGAGCCTCCACGTTCGCCTCGAGCGGCCGCAGCAACCGAGCACGGCGACTTTCGTCCAGCGTCGCGCTGCAGCTCGCCAAGGCAGCTGGCAGCAAGCCGCGCGAGATCGCGCAGGCGCGCTGTCGAAGTCACGCGAAGGCGATCGTCGCAGTCCGGAGCTCTCGCGAGCCTGCTCGAAAGCTGCGATCGCGGGCCGGGCTTCATCAACGTCCGCCTCAAGAGCCGCGTCAGAGCAGCAGCATCATCCGCGGCAGATTCTCGAGCAGGTGCCAAGCTTCGGTCACACGCACCACGGCACAAGCCCGGAAAAGTGCAGGTCGAATTCGTGTCGGCCAATCCGACCGGGCCGCTGCACGTCGGCCACGGCCGGCAGGCGGCGCTCGGCGACGCGCATCGCGGCGCTGCTCGAGGCGCAGGGCCACGCGGTGACGCGCGAGTTCTACTACAACGACGCCGGCGCGCAGATCGACAAGCTCGCGCTGGTCGGTGCAGGCGCGCGCGAAGGGCATCAAGCCGGGCGAGCCGGGCTGGCCGGAGGAAGGCTACGCCGGCGAGTACATCGAGGACATCGCCAAGGAAATCGCCGGAAGGCGGCAGACGATCTCGATGCGATCCGCAGGCTCGCGGTGGCCTACCTGCGCAAGGAGCAGGACGCCGACCTGCAGGCGTTCGGCGTGAAGTTCGACGTCTACTACCTCGAGTCGAGCCTGCTACACCGACGGCAAGGTCGACGCAGACGGTGAAGGCGCTGGTCGCGAGCGGCAAGACCTACGAGAAGGACGGCGCGCTGTGGCTGCGCACCACCGACTACGGCGACGACAAGGACCGCGTGGTGCGCAAGTCCGACGGCAGCTACACCTACTTCGTGCCGGACGTCGCCTACCACGTGACCAAGTGGCAGCGCGGCTTCCGCAAGGTGATCGACGTGCAGGGCACCGACCACCACAGCACCGTGACGCGCGTGCGCGCCGGGCTGCAGGCGCTCGGCCTCGGCATCCCGGCAGGGCTATCCCGACTACGTGCTGCACAGCCTGGTGAAGGTGATGCGCGGCGGCGAGGAGGTGAAGATCTCCAAGCGCGCCGGCTCCTACGTCACGCGTGCGCGACCTGATCGACTGGGTCGGCCGCGACGCGGTGCGCTTCTTCCTCGTCTCGCGCAAGGCCGACTCCGAGTTCGTGTTCGACGTCGACCTGCGCGCGCGAAGAGCGAGGAGAACCCGGTGTACTACGTGCAGTACGCGCACGCGCGGGTCTGCAGCGTGCTTGCGCAATGGGCGGGCGATCACGGCAAGCTCGCGCCGCGACGCTGGACCTGCTCGCCAGCGACGAAAGGAACTGCAGCTGGCGCAGCGGCTGGCGGAATTCCCGGACATGGTGGCCGCCGCGCGCGCGCGGAGCTCGCGCCGCATACGGTCGCCTTCTACCTGCGCGAGCTCGCGGGCGAATTCCACAGCTACTATAATGCCGAGCAGCATTCTCGTCGAGGACGAGGCGCTGCGCGCGGCGCGGCTCGCGCTGTGCGCGGCGGTCCGGCAGACGCTCGCCAACGGTCTCGCGCTCCTCGGCGTGAGCGCGCCGGAGAAGATGTGATGGCCTGACCCAGTACATGACCGCCACGCGCAAGCGCTCGCGGCGGCAGTTTCCTGCTCGGCATCTTCGTCGGCCTGGTCGATCGGCCTGGCGATCGCGCTCGGCGTCGCGTTCTACCTGAACAAGCACGCCGATGCCCTTCCTCGGCAAGCCCAAGCCCGCGCGAGCAAGGACGGCAGCCGGCCGGCAAGCCGCCGGCAATCGCCGGCATGCCGCAGGGCGGCGGCGCAGTGCCAAAGGCGGCGCCGACAGGACCGCCGAAGTTCGACTTCTACAAGATCCTGCCCGGCGCGCGAGGAAGCCGGTCACCGAGAAGGAGCTGCAAGAGACGCGCGCGCAAGAGCCAGCCGCAGCGGTCAACCGGAAGCCGGTCAAGGGCGTTTATTTCATCCAGGCAGGCTCGTTCCAGAACCCCGCCGACGCCGACAACCAGAAGGCGCGCATCGCGATCCTCGGCTTCGAGTCGAGCGTCGAGCCGACCAGCGCTGCCCGACAAGGGCACCTGGTACCGCGTGCGCCTCGGGCCCTACACGACGCTCGAGGACCTGAACAAGGTGCGCCGCGTGCTGGCGCAGAACGGAATCGACGCGAGCCTGGTCAAAGCCAAGGACGCCACCAAGGATAATTGAGAAGCCATGAACAGATTCCGCCGCAGCCTGATCGCCGCGATCGCCGCTGTTCGCCGCTCGCTCTGCGCGCGCCAGCAAGCCGCGGCGACCGGCGCTACACCGTGCTGCCGAACGCGCTGCCGGTCGAGAACCCGGCCAAGGTCGAAGTGGCCGAGTTCTTCTGGTACGGCTGCATCCACTGCTACAACCTGGAGGCCGCTGATCGAGGCGTGGGCGCCGAAGCTGCCGGCGGACGCGTATTTCCGCCGCATTCCGGCAGTCTTCAACGAGCGCTGGGCGCTCGACGCCGCGATCTACTACGCCTTCGAGGCGCTCGGCGTGCTCGGCAAGCTGCACCGGCCGTTCTTCGACGCGATCCACAAGGACCGCCTGCAGCAGCGACGACCCGGCGGCGCTCGCCGAGTGGCTGGCAGAAGCACGGCATCGACACCAGGAAGTTCGACGAGACCGCTGAAGTCCTTCGGCGTGCAGAGCAAGGTCAAGCGCGCCGCGCAGTTCACCAGCGCCTCGAGCATCGACGGCACGCCGGCGCTGATGGTGCACGGGCCGCTACACCATCAGCACCGAGCAGGGCCGCACGGCGCGAGGGCATGCTGTCAACGCCGAGCGCCTGATCCCGGTGGTGCGCAAGACCCTGGCCGCGCAGCAAAGTAGCCGGGCGCTGCCCCGCTCCGTGCGCCGCGTCTTCATCACCGGCGCATCCAGCGGAATCGGCGCTGCGCTGGCGCGGCATTACGCCGGGCCGGATACCGAGATCGGACTGTTCGCGCGCCGCCGCGACGCTGCTCGACAGGCTCGCCGCAAACTGCCCGGCCAGGCACAGCCGTCTATGCCGCGGACATCACGGACGTGGCGGCGATCGCGGCCGCCGCCAGGACTTTCTCGCGCGCTTTGGCACGCCGGATCTCGTCATCGCCAACGCCGGCATCTCGGTCGGCACGCGTGGCGACGAGCTGAAAGACGTGGACAAGGCTGCGCCGCGTGCTCGACGTGAACGTGGCAGGACTGGCGGCGACCTTCGCCGCGTTCAGCGCCGGCGATGCGCACGGCGGGCATGGGCACGCTCTGCGGCATCGCGAGCGCTGACCGCGAGCCTGCCGGGCGCCGGCGCGTACAGCGCTTCAAGGCTGCGGCCATCGCCTGGCTGGAATCGCTGCGCGCCGAGCTCGCTGGCAGTGGCGTAGCGGTAGTGACGATCTGCCCCGGCTACATCGACACGCCGATGACGCAGGTGAACAAGTACCGCATGCCGTTCATCCTCTCGGCCGACGAAGCTGCTCGGCGCTTCCGCTGGCGCCATTGCGACCAAGCGCCGGCTCACGGTGATCCCGTGGCAGATGGCGCTGGTGTCTCTGCTGATGCGCGCCCTGCCCGGCTGGCTTTATGACCGCGTCATGGCCGCGCGCGCCGCGCAAACCGCGCGATCTCCCGCTCTGAAATACCGGATCGTCTCACTCGTTCCTTCCATTACCGAGCTCGTCTGCGAGCTCGGCCTGGCGGACCAGCTGGTGGGAAGAACCGGCTTCTGCGTCCACCCGAAGGAGACGTTGAGGAAGATCCCAAGGTCGGCGGCACGAAATCGGTCAATTTGAAGAGGATCGCGCGAGCTCGCGCCCACGCACGTGATCGTCAACGTGGACGAGAACAAGAAGGAAACGGCGGATGCGCTCGCCGCCTTCGTGCCCAAGCTGATCATCACGCACCCGCTCGCGCCGCTCGACAATCTCGCGCTCTACCGCCAGATCGGGACCGGCGTTCGGCAAGGGCGCGAAGCAGAGGGACTGTGTTCCAGATTTGAACTTGCTTTCCGAGAAATCGAAAAACACAAATTCCCACCGAGAAAAGTTCTCTACCTGATCTGGAAGGGACCCCTGGATGACGGTATCGCGCGACACCTACGTATCACGCATGCTCGAATTGTTCGGGCTGGAGACCCTGCCAGCCGCTTCGCCAGCGCGCTATCCGAAAGCTGCAGAATCTCGACGTCGGTGCGGAGATCATCCTGTCTCGACGGAACCCGTACTTTGGACAAAAACACAGGAAAGAACTGGAACTGCAGACGAGGCTGCCCGTCCATCTCATCGACGGCGAGATGACCTCCTGGTACGGACCGCGCGCGATCGCGGGATTGCGCTACCTTAGGGACTTCTCCGTCGTAGCCCTCTGGGGAAGCCGTCTTGAGCCAGGGATATCCAGCATCCAGTTCACGCGTTTCTCGGCGTTCTATCTCGCCGCTCATCGCCACCATGGCGGGCGGCTTTCTCGAACAGGAGGGACTGCGGCCGCGGCATTCGGTGTCTGCGCCTGGCAAGTCGGCGATCGACAGGCCTCGTCGACGGCTCGGTGCACGTCGCGCAATCCGCGCCCTCGCAGGCGCTTCGGGCCGCTCGAGCAGGGCAAGCGGCCGCCCGCGCTGCACCTTCGCGCAGATCAACGAGATGGACGGCTTCTTCCTCCGCCGCGGGCGATCGCCCGAGCGCACTTCGCCTGGGAACGCTTGCAGGGCCGCAAGGTCGTCGTCGATCATGGCGCCAGCCGTTGGCGATGTTCAAGTACGCCTGCCACAAGCGAGCTTTGCCGTTTCAGAGCATCGTCGCCGTGGACGCCGGCTCGACGGAGGCATGATCGACGCTTTCCTCAAGGGGCAAGGCGACTACATTCACCTACAGGGACCCGCGCCGCAGCGAGCTCGAGCATGACGGCACCGGCCACATCGTCGCCTCGCTCGCCGGCGCCATCGGGCCGTGCGCGTTCTCGAGCTCGCCGCGACGCGCGACTGGCTCAAGACCGACATGGCGCGGCGCTTCATGCGCCTACCGCAAAGCGCGCCGCAGGTGATCGGCACGCCCGCTGTGGAGATCGCCAAGGCCGAGCGTCCTTTTCCCGGGCGTCGACCTCGGCGTGCTCGCCAGGACCATTGCTGCCTACCAGACGCTTGGCAGCTGGACCCCACGTGGAAATTACCGCCCTGCCTGGGGAAGCGACCGTGGACATCTTCCTGCACGCGGGCCTGATCACCCAGCGTCACCGCTACGAGGACGTTATCGCTTCGCCCCCAGGCGCAGCATGACAGTAACTGCCCGGCGCGTCCTCGAGCGCGTTGCGCGGCTTTCGCGCGCGGGGGACTTTGCCGCCCTCGGCGTTCTGCACGTCCATCAGCCCTGCCAGTCCTCCCACCAGAGGCCCGGGTGCTGCGTCGCCGGTCTTCGCACCATTCGTCGGCGGATTCCGGGCGCGCATCGTTGGTCCAGTAGTGGTACTTCTTCGCCGCAGGCGGATTGATCGATGCCTGCGATGTGCCCCGAGCCGCCGAGCACGAAGCGCACTTCGCCGCCCAGGTACTGCGAGCCCTTGTAGGTGGTCTTCCACGGCGCGATGTGGTCTTCCGCCGTGGAGATGAAATACGCCGGCACTGTCACCTTCGACAGGTCGATCGGCACGCCTTCCAGCGTGATGCCGCCGGGCACGCCGAGCAGGTTCTTGATGTACATGTTGCGCAGGTAGAAGCTGTGCATGCGCGCGGGCATCCGCGTCGAATCCGAGTTCCAGTACAGCAGGTCGAACGGGAACGGGTCCTTGCCCATCAGGTAGTTGTTGATGACGAAGGACCAGACCAGATCGTTGGCGCGCAGCAGGTTGAAGGTCGAGGCCATCTCCGAGCCCTCGAGGTAGCCGCGCTCGTTCATCTTTCTCTCGAGGTTCTGCGACCTGCGCCTCGTCGATGAACACGCCCAGCTCGCCGGGCGCCGCGAAATCCAGCAGGCTCACGAAGAACGTGGCGCTGCGCACACGGTCGATTTGATTTCTTTCTCGAGGAAACCCAGCGTAGCGCCGAGCAGGGTACCGCCCAGGCAATAGCCGATGAAGTTCACCTTGCCGCTCGCCTGTCGCCTTCTCCACGGCGTCGAGCGCCGCGAGCGGCCCCTGCTTCATGTAGTCCTCGAAGCCCATCTGCGCGAGGCGCGCATCCGGATTCACCCAGGACAGCACGAACACCGTGTGGCCCTGGTCGAGCGCCCACTTGATGAAGGAGTTCGACGGCGCGCAGGTCGAGGATGTAGTACTTGTTGATCCAGGGCGGGATGATCACGAGCGGCGTCTTGTAGACCTCCTGCGTGGTCGGCTGGAACTGGATCAGCTGCATGAGTTCGGTCTGGAACACGACCTTGCCCGGCGTGGTGGCGACGTTCTTGCCGAGCTTGAAGGCCTTCTCGTCGGTCATGCTGATGCGCGCCCTTCTCGATGTCGCCGAGCAGGTTGTTCAGGCCGCTGCAGCAGGTTCTGGCCGCCGCTCGCCAGCGTCTCGCGCAGCACCTGCGGGTTGGTCAGCGCGAAGTTGGAGGGCGCGAGCGCGTCGACGTACTGGCGCGTGAAGAACGCGACCTTCTTCTCCGATTCCGGCGACAGGCCCTCCACGTTCGCCACCGCATGCTGGATGTGGCGCGCGGCGATGAGGTAGGACTGCTTGATGTAGTCGAACAGGAAGTTCGAGCTCCAGTCCGTCGTCCTTGAAGCGGTTGTCGCCCTTGGCCGGCTCGGCGACCGGCGGCGCCTCGCACGCCCATCATGCTTCATCCAGCTCGACTGCCAGAGCTGCATGTAGTCCACCATCAGGTTGGTGGAAAGCGCGGCCAGCGCGCGCGGGATTCGGAGAGCATGCGTCGCATACAGGTCCATGTAGGCCTTGGCGATGCCGAGCTCGTCGCTCGCGGCGCTGACGCGCCGGCGCCGTGGTCCTTGCGTAGCGTAGCTCGGCAAGTATGCTGCGCCGAGCGCTCGGCGCACCTCCTGCAGCACGCGCGCCGTTTCGGTTCTGCACGTCGGCGTCGGCTTGGTTGTCCATGGCTGCTCCGGTCTAGGCGGGCGCAAAACGCGCGACGCCGTCGGCGCCGACCCTGCGCGCGCGAGCTGCGCCGTCGTAGTGCAGGTAGATGCAGATGCGCGATCGCCTCGCCCAGCGCGAAGAAGATCTGGCTGGTGTCGAGCTTGCGCTTGAACAGGACCTCGAGCACGTCGGCTGCCGCGCGCGGCGACTGCGCGCAAGCCGCTGCGCAGTTCCTCGAGGCGCTCGGCGTGGTGCGCTTCCAGCTGCGCGACGCGCGCGTGCGCGCCGCGGAACGGCAGGCCGTGCGATGGCAGCACGAGGACGTCCTCGGGCAGATCGCGATAGCGCCGGATCGATTCGAGGAACAGGCGCAGCGGGTTCGAGCGCGGATCGATCGGCCGCACCGCGACGTTGGTCGAGATGCGCGGCAGCAGCATGTCGCCCGAAATCGAGCACTCTGAGCTCGCTCGCAATACAGCGAAGCGTGCTCGGGCGCGTGGCCGTAGCCGCACCATCACCTTCCAGCTCGCGGCCGCCGATCGCGATCGCGGTCGCCTTCGTAGAGGCGGCGGTGCGAGATTCGGAAAATCCGGCACCATGCTTGACTTGTACAGACCGCCGCGCGCGCGAGCAGCGCGTTCGCCTGCGCTTCATCGAGGCCGTTGGCTGCGGAACAGCTCCATCTGCGCCTCCGTGGTATAGCCGGCGGAGCTGTTGCGCGCCGCATGCACGGTGAGGAACTCGCCGCGCGTCATCCACAGCTCGGCGCCGCTGCGCTGGCACAGCCAGGCGGCGTTGCCGGCGTGATCCGGGTGGTAGTGCGTCACCAGCACCCGCTTCACCGGCCTGGTCACCGAGCTTTTCGGCGAAGATTCTGTCCCACAGCGCGCGCGTCGGCTCGTTGCCGAGGCCGGTGTCGATCGAGCAGCCAGCCGTCGCCGTCTTCCAGCAGCCCAGAGATTGATGTGATCGAGCGCGAACGGCAGCGCCATGCGCAGCCAGTGCACGCCGGGCGCAACTTCGCGTCGGTCGTGCCGGGCGCGCGGCGGATTCGGCGAACAGGGTATAGTCGGGGCGGTCGCGCCAGGATTGCCGAGACTAGAATCTCTGCACCCTACCATGCAGCCTGCCGAGAAGGAACGCGCCGAGTTTTCCATCGGCGAACTCGCCACGCGAGTTCGACGTCACGCCGCGCGCGATCCGCTTCTACGAGGACCACGGCCTGCTCGCGCCGCGGCGCGCCGGCCAGCGCCGCATCTACTCGCCGCGCGACCGCACGCGCCTGAAGCTCACGCTGCGCGGCAAGCGCCTCGGCCTGACGCTGTCGGAGATCCGCGAGCTGATCGACATGTACGAGCCGGGGCGCGACGAGCGGCCGCAGCTCAAGCGCTTCCCTCGCGGTGCTGGAGAGCGCACAAGGCGAGCCTCGCAGCAGCAGCGCGCCGACATCGAGGCGCAGCTCACCGAGCTGGGCGTGCTTCGAAAAGAGGATCCGCAAGCAGCTCAAGCCGAGTTGACGTTTACGTAAACGTCAAGTAACGGTCGCCGGTTTGCCCTGGCCATGGACTACCCCTTCCTCCGCTTCGCGCACGGCGAAACCATCGATCTGCTGCGCGACTCGGTGCGCGATTTCGCCGCACGCCGAGATCGCGCCGCGCGCCGCCGAGATCGACGCGACGCAACCAGTTCCCGCCCGACCTGTGGCAGAAGCTCGGCGCGCTCGGCCTGCTCGGCATCACGGTCGAGGAGGAGTACGGCGGCACGCAGCATGGGCTACCTCGCGCACATCGTCGCGATGGAGGAGATCAGCCGCGCCTCGGCTTCGGTGGGCCTCTCCTACGGCGCGCATTCCAACCTGTGCGTGAACCAGATCCGCCGCAACGGCAGCGACGCGCAGCAGCGGAAGTACCTGCCGAAGCTGATCTCCGGCGAGCACGTCGGCGCGCTGGCGATGTCGGAGCCCGGCGCCGGCTCGGACGTCGTCGGCATGAGGCTGAAGCGCCGAACGGCGCGGCGACCGCTACGTCCTGAACGGCAACAAGATGTGGATCACGAACGGCCCGGACGCCGATGTGCTGGTCGATCTACGGCAAGACGGCGTGAAGGCATTACCGCCTTCATCGTCGAGAAGGGCATGAAGGGCTTCAGCACCGCGCAGAAGCTGGACAAGCTCGGCATGCGCGGCTCGAACACCTGCGAGCTGGTGTTCCGCGATTGCGAAGTGCCCGCGCAGAACATCCTCGGCGAGGAAGGCAAGGGCGTGAAGGTGCTGATGTCCGGCCTCGACTACGAGCGCGCGGTGCTCGCGGGCGGGCCGCTCGGCATCATGGCCGCGTGCCTGGACGCGGTGCTGCCCTACGTGCACGAGCGCAAGCAGTTCGGCCAGCCGATCGGCGAATTCCAGCTGATGCAGGGCAAGCTCGCCGACATGTACACCACGTTCTCCGCCTGCCGCGCCTACGTCTACGCGGTCGGCCAGGCGCTCGACCGCGGCGAGACGACGCAGGAAGGACGCTGCCGGCGCGATTCTCTACGCCGCCGAGAAGGCGACCTGGATGGCGGGCGAAGCGATCCAGGCGCTGGGCGGCATGGGCTACATCAACGAGACGCCCACCGGGCGCCTGTGGCGCGACGCCAAGCTCTACGAGATCGGCGCCGGCACCTCCGAGATCCGCCGCTGGCTGATCGGGCGCGAGCTTTTCACGGAGACGAGCTGATGGCGCGACTTTCAACGCCGCTTTGCGAGCGGCTCGGCATCCGCCTGCCGATCATCCAGGGCACCGATGGCGGGCGGGCCGACACGCGCCTGCCCTCGTCGCGGCATCTTCGGCGGCAGGTGCGCTCGGCTCGTTCGGGCATGCCTATACGCAGCCCGAGGAGATGAAGAAGCAGGCTGCGACTGTACGCGCGGCGCACCGATCGGCCGTTCGGCATCAACCTCTTCGTTTCGCGCGCAGCCGCGCCGATCGACCCTGCGTGCAGCAGCGCGCGCGCTCGCCGCGCTCGGACTATTACGCAGCAAACTCGGGGCTTGCTCCGCCCGAGGCCGTGCGCGCACCGTATGCGCCCGACCTCGAGGCGCAACTAGCCGCGGTCGCCGAAATCCGGCCCGCGGTCTTCACCGGCTCGTCTGGGCGACCTCGGCGAGAGATGGATTTCCCGGTTCAAGGCGCTCCGAATGCTGCGTCGGCGCGAGCGCGACACCGCATCGCGGAGGCGCAACGCTCGAAGCGCTCGGATTCGATTTCGTGGTCGCGCAGGGCGGCGAAGCCGGCGGCCACCGCGGCAGCTACCTGCGAGATCCGCGCGAAGCGCTCACCGGAACGCTTGCGCTGACGCGCCTGGTCGTGCGCGCAGTGAAGATTCCGGTGGTAGCGGCCGGCGGCATCATGGATGGCGCCGGGATCGCCGCCGTGCTGTCGCTAGGCGCCCAGGTTGCTCAGATCGGCACTGCGTTTCATTCCCTGCCCCGAGAGCGGAGCGCCCGACGCGCACAAGCGCGCAATTCTCGCAGCGCGCGAAGACGATACGCGCGCGTACCGAAAAATTCTCCGGCAAGCTCGCGCGCGGCATCGCGAACCGCTTCATGCGCGAAATGCCGAAGCGAAGCATTCCCGCAGATCGCATTTCCGGCGCAGAACGCGTTGACCGGAAAACTGCGCCAGGCGTCGGCGAAGGCCGGCAACCCGGATTTCTACAGCGCTGTGGGCGGGCCAGGCGGCGCCACTTGTCCCGTGCGCTGCCCGCAGCCGAACTCATCGCGCAGCTGGAGCACGGAAACCATCGCCGCGATCCGACAGATCGCAGCAGCTTCGTCAAGGAGTAGTCCATGCCAACCGATCCGATCGTCATCGTCTGCCGCCGCCCGCACGCCGATGGGCGCCTTCCAGGGCGAACTCGAAGGGCTTTTCCGCGCCTCGAGCTCGGCGCCGCGGCGATCCGCGCCGCGGTCGAGCGCGCGAAGATCAAGCCCGAGCAGACGTGCAGGAAGTCATCATGGGCTGCGTGCTGCCCGCGGGCCAGGGCCGGCGCCCGCGCGCCAGGCTTCGCTCGGCGCCGGCCTGCCGCTCGCGACCGGCTGCACCACGGTCAACAAGATGTGCGGCTCCGGAATGAAGGCGGCGATGCTCGCGCACGACTCTTCTGCCTGCGGGAACCGACGAAATCATTGTCGCCGGCGGCATGGAATCCATGACCAACGCGCCGTACCTGCTGCCGAAGGCGCGCGCGCGGCCATGCGCATGGGCCACGGCCAGGTGCATCGACCACATGTTCTACGACGGCCTGGAAGACGCCTACGACAAAGGCCGGCCTGATGGGCAGCGTTCGCCGAGGACTGCGCGCCAGAGTACGGCTTCACCGCGCGAAGCAGCAGGACGCGTTCGCGATCACGTCGCTCGAGCGCGCGCAGAAGGCCGAACAAGGAGGGCTGGTTCGCCTGGGAGATCACGCCGATCGCGATCAAGGCCGGCAAGGACAGAAGCTTCATCGAGATGGACGAGCAGCCGTTCAAGGCCAACTTCGAGAAGATCCCGACGCTCAAGCCCGCGTTCCGCAAGGACGGCACGGTCACCGCGGCGAACTCGAGCTTCGATCTCGGACGGCGCCGCGGCGCTGGTGCTGATGCGCCGCTCGACGCGCCGAAGCAGCGCGGCCTCGCGCCGCTCGCGACCGGTCGATCGGCCACTCCACGCACGCGCAGGAGCCGGGCGTGGTTCACCACCGCGCCCGGTCGGCGCGATCCGAAAGCTCTTCGAGCGAACCGGCTGGAGCGCGGGCGACGTCGATCTCTACGAGATCAACGAAGCGTTCGCCGTGGTGACCATGGCGGCGATGAAGGAGCACGGGCTGCCGCACGACAAGGTCAACGTGCCACGGCGGCGCCTGCGCGCTCGGCCATCCGATCGGCGCCTCCGGCGCGCGCATCCTGGTCGACGCTGATCGGCGCGCTGACGCAAGAACGGCGGCAAGCGCGGCGTCGCCTCGCTTTGCATCGGCGGCGGCGAAGCGACCGCGATGGCGATCGAGCTCGCATGAGTCGGGCGGGAGCAAGCCGGCGCTCGCTGCAGGAACTGATCGACCGCGCGCGCTTCCTCCGCCCCTACCGGTTCCGCGTCGTCTCCGCTGGCGATGGAGCCTGCACGCTCGGAGCTTCCGCACCGCAAGGTCGCTCGAGCGCCCGGGCGGCATCGTCAACGGACCGTCGCTGATGGCCGCCGCGGACTGCGCGATGTGGCTCGCGATCAAGGGTCGCTTCGGCATCGAATACGACGCACTGACGTCCGAGCTGAACACCGCGTTCCTCGCGTCCGGCGAAGTGGCCGAGCACGTCTACTGCACGGCGCGCATCCTGCAAGGCCGGCCGGCGCCGCATCTACGGCACCGCCGAATGCCATGAACCGCGCAGGACGGCTCTTTACGCACCACACGGTGACGTACGTGAGGCCGGACTGAGCATGGCGCTCGGCGAGCAGCACGAGCTGCTGCGCGATAGCGTCCAGCAAGTTCGCTCGCGAGCGGCTCGCACCGAACGCCGCGCAATGGGATCGCGAGAAGCACTTTCCCGCGCCGAGCTCGAAGCGATCGCGGCGATGGGCCTGCTGCGGTGTCGCGATTCCCGAAGAGTGGCGCAGGCGCCGGGATGGATTACACCGCGCTCGCGATCGCCTGCGAGGAGATCTCGGCCGGCGACGGCTCGACGCTGCACGATCGTGATGGTGACGAACCTCGTCGCCAACATCCTGCTCGGCTACGGCAGCGACGCGCAGAAAAGCGAGTTTCTCCGCCCGGTCGCGCAAGGAAGGCGCTCGGCGCGTTCTGCCTCACCGAGCCGCATGCCGGGTCGGACGCGGCCGCGATCACCACGCGCGCGCGAGATCCGGCGACCACTATGTCGCTGAACGGCGTAAAGCAGTTCATCACCTCGGGAAAGAACGCCGAGCTCGCGATCGTGTTCGCGGTGCACCGACAAGGGCGGCGGGAAAGAAGGGCATCAGCGCATTCGTCGTGCCGACCGTCGACGCCCGGCTACCAGGTCGCGCGCATCGAGGACAAGACCGGGCAGCGCGCATCCGACACGGCGCAGATCGTGCTCGAGAACTGCAAGGTACCCGCGAGCGACCTGCTGGCGCAGGAAGGCATGGGCTATCGAATCGCGCTCGCCAACCTCGAGTCCGGGCGCATCAACGCGTCGCCGCGCAGGCGACCGGGATGGCGAGCACCGCGCTCGAAGCCGCCCTCGCCTACGCGCGCGAGCGAAAGAGCATGGGCAAGACGCTGATCGAGCACCAGGCCGTGAATTTCCGCCTCGCCGACATGGCGACCGGCGTCGAAGCGGCGCGCCAGCTTTACCTGCACGCCGCGCAGCTGCGCGACGCCGGGCAGCCGTGCCTCAAGGAAGCGTCGATGGCGAAGCTGTTCGCGTCCGAGGCGGCCGAGAGGTCTGCTCGGACGCGATCCAGATCCACGGCGGCTACGGCTACGTGTCCGGATTTCCCGGTCGAGCGGATCTGGCGCGACGTGCGGAGTCACGCAGATCTACGAAGGCGCAAGCGACATCCAGCGGCTCGTCATCGGCCGCGCGCTCGCCACCTGATACGGGAGCACAGATGCCAGCACCGATCGATTTCTATTTCGATTTTTCCTCGCCGTTACGGCTATCTTGCCTCGCGCAGGATCGATGCGCTCGCGCGCGCGCATGGGCGCAAAAGTGGCGTGGCGCCGATCCTGCTCGGCGTGGCGTTCAAGGCCACCGGCGGCGCGCCGCTGCCCAGCATTCCGATCAGGGCGCGTACGCGATGCGCGACTTCCTCGCTCGGCGCGCTTTCACGGCATTCCGTATCACCAGCCGACCACATTCCCGGTCTCGACGATCTCCGCGGTCCGCGCGTTCTACTGGCTGCAGGACCGCGATCCGGCAGCGCAGTCGAGCTCGGCAGAAGGCGCTCTACAACGCCTACTTCACCGAGGATGTCGACATCTCGAAGCCGGAGAACGTGGCGCAGATCGCGGCCACGGCTCGGCGTAGACGCGCAGAGAGCTCGCCGCCGCGCTCAGCGATCCGGCGGTGAAGGACCGGACGAAGCGAGGAGGTCGACGCCGCCGTCGCCAAGGGCGTCTTCGGCTCGCCGCACGTCATCGTCGATGGCGAGCCGTTCTGGGGGCATGGACCGGCTCGACCAGGTCGAGCGCTGGCTCGCGAAGGGACCGTTCTACAGTGCCGGCCATCCGCAGCCAGCTCAATCCGCGCGCCGAAGACTTCCGCGCGAACGAAGCCGCGCATGCGCGCGCTGGTCGAGGATCTGCGCGCGCAGGTCGCAGAGTCGCGCTCGGCGGGGATGAGGCCGCGCGCGCCGAAGCATACGGCGCGCGGGAAGCTGCTTGCGCGCGAGCGCGGTGCGGACGCTGCTCGACCCGGGCTCGCCCATTCCTCGAGATCGGCCAGCTCGCCGCCTGGGGCATGTACGGCGGCGATGTGCCGTCCGGCGTCGATCGTCACCGGCGTCGGCCGCATCTCGGGCCGCGAAGTGCGTCGTCGTCGCCAACGACGCGACGGTGAAGGGCGGAACGTACTACCCGATCACGGTCGAAGAAGCATCTGCGCGCGCAGGAGATCGCGCTGCAGAACCGCCCTGCCGTGCGTCTATCTCGTCGACTCGGGCGGCGCGTTCCTGCCGAGCAGGACTCGGTGTTCCCCGGACCGCGAGCATTTCGGCCGCATCTTCTACAACCAGGCGAACATGTCCGCCGCGCGGAATCCCGCAGATCGCCGTGCGTGATGGGATCGTGCACCGCGCGGCGGCGCCTACGTGCCGGCGATGTCCGACGAGACGGTCATCGTCAAGGGCCAGGGCACGATCTTTCTCGGCGGCCCGCCGCTCGTGAAGGCCGCGACCGGCGAGATCGTCACGGCCGAGGAGCTCGGCGGCAGCGGACGTGCACACGCGCATCTCCGGCGTCGCCGATCACTACGCGCTGAACGACGCGCACGCGCTCGCGATCGTGCGGCGCATCGTCGCCGAGCTCAACTACCGCAAGAGCGTCGCGACCGACGTGCGCGAGCCGCGCGAGCCGCTCTACCCTGCCGAAGAAATCTACGGCGTGATTCCGGCGGACCCGCGCAAAGCCGTACGACGTCCGCGAGGTCATCGCGCGGCTGCGTCGACGGCTCGCGAGCTCGACGAGTTCAAGGCGAACTACGGCACGACGCTGGTCACCGGCTTCGCGCACCTGCACGGCTACCCGGTCGGCATCGCTCGCGAACAACGGCATCCTCTTCTCGGAATCGGCGCTGAAGGCGACGCACTTCATCGAGCTCGCGTGCAAGCGCGCGGATCCCGCTGCGTGTTCCTGCAGAACATCACCGGCTTCATGGTCGGGCAGAAATACGAGGCGCGGCGGCATCGCGAAGGACGGCGCGAAGATGGTGCACCGCGGTCGCGACCGCGCGGCGTGCCGAAGTTCACCGTGATCATCGGCGGCTCGTTCGGCGCCGGCAACTACGGCATGTGCGGTCGTGCATACAGCCCGCGGTTTCTCTGGATGTGGCCGAACGCGCGCATTTCGGTGATGGGCGGCGAGCAGGCGGCGAGCAGTCCTCGCCACGGTGAAGCGCGACGGAATCGAATCGAAGGGCGGGAGCTGGTCCGGCGACGAAGAGGCGGCGCTTCAAGCAACCGCTCCTCGACCAGTATGAGAGCCAGGGGCACCCGTGCTACGCGAGCGCACGCCTGTGGGATGACGGTGTCGTCGATCCGGCCGACATGCGCAGGCTCTCGGCCTCGCGATCTCGGCGTTCGCTCAATGCGCCGATCGAGGACACGAAGTTCGGAATCTTCCGGATGTAGCCATGTCGGAGCATCGCGCAACCATCGATTGGCGGCTCGAGACCGCCGAGTTCGACATACGAGAGCTACAACCGCGGCCATGCGCTCGCGTTCGACCATGGCGTGGCAGGCGCCAGGTGCGGCCGCGCCCGCGAACATTCCGTCGACCGCAGTCGGTGCGCCCGGCGTCGATCCGGAACAGTCGTTCGTCGCTGCGATTTCGGCGTGCCACATGCTCTGGTTCCTGCATCTCGCGTGCAACCGCAAGCTCAAGGTGACCGGGTACCACGATGAGGCGGTCGGCGTATTGGAGAAACGTGCCGGACGGCAAGGAAGCCATCACGCGGGTGACGCTGCGTCCGGCAGTCTCGTTCGAAGGAACGCAACCGACGCCGAGCAGCACGCGCAGCTGCACGAAAAAGGCGCACGAGCGCTGCTACATCGCGAATTCCGTGAACAGCGACGTCGTCGTCGAACCTGCGATCACCGATGAGCGAAATAGGCTCACGCCCGGCGCGACCTCGCGCCGAACCATGCCCCGATCGCGATGCCGCCCAGCCGCGGCGACGCCACCGAGCTGCGGACGTCGCCGACGTGATTGCCCGGAGTCGTCGATCAGCTGCAGCGCCTCGTCGGCGGCGCCTCCAGGCTTGGCCGCGCGCAGGACGCCGCGGAGATGCCGGCTGACGCGGCCGCGGAAGTGCACGCGCGCCACGACCTCCCGGCCGATGTAGCAGCCCCTTGGTGTAGGAGATGGCGTCGAGCTTTCGTCAGGGGATCGGCCTCCTGCGGAATGGTCGTGCCGCGTCGATGTCGACTCCCCACTCCGAGGCCGGCCCGCTTCGACGCGCGCGATCTCCCGCGCGCCGAGGCCGGCCGGCATCGCGCCGTTCGGCGCTCGCGGCGCGTCCCAGGACGCGCATCGAAGCTGCTCGAACGGCACGAACAGGTCGTGGCCCTCGACGCCGATGTCGGGCGCGCGCGCGATCCACGGTCGGCGGCCGCGCCGATCGCGACGTCACGCCGATGCGCGTACGAGCGCGCGATGCGCGCCGAGCGCGTCGGAGCTTCGACCGCGGCGATGGCGGCGACGATGCGGCGCGCGCCGTGCGGGCCGAAGATTCAGCGATGTCGCGAATGGCGTGGGAATCGTCGCGCGATAGCCCGAGACGCGCGCGATTCACGTATCTCTTCACCATCGCCAGCCAGCGTCTCGGCCACGCGCGCGGCGAGGCGTCGACCAGCGTAGGAGCCTGTCCGCGGCGAAGAATTCGCCGGTGTCCGCGACGATGCGTCCCTCGGCCGACAGCGCCGCGTCCGTATTGGCCGTGTCCCGCATCGCACGCGGCACGTCGTTCGTCACGAGACTCCCGTCATGCGCTTCTCGCCGGCCTGACGTCTCACCGAAGAGACCGGAGGCGGCCGCGACGGCTCCGGTCGACGACGATGGCGCTTGCCGCGCAGCGCCGTCGTACTCGGCGCGCTGACGTCGGCGTACGCCAGAGCACGACGTCGTGACCGCCGATCTGCGCGTCGTGCCGGTGCGGTGCGATGCGTCAGATTGGGCGTCGGCGAGCAGGCACCTCCCCCCGGCGTCTGTCCTGCTTCAACCTGGCCGACCTGCTGCGAGTCCGCAACGTCCATCATGGGTCGTGGGTAAACCGCGACTTGATCCCGCCGTCGGCACGGGCGTGGCGTCTGCTCCGGCGACTACTTGCCGTTGGCGTAAGCTCTGATCGAGCAGCTCCGACCGGGTGCAGCGACTGTGGCGCGCACCGCGGAGCCGCCGCGAACGCAGTCCGGCAACCGATCTGCATCATGACAGCCCGGGTTGCCGGTCGCGATGACGCGCCGGCCTTCGACGCCGCGATATTCTCGAGCTTTCGCTTCAAGACGACGTCCGACGTGTCCGGCTCGACGAGGTTGTAGATCCCGGCGCTGCCGCAGCACACTCTCGCTCTCCGTTGAGCGGCACGAGCTCCGAGCTCGGGGATCGCGCGCAACACGTCGAGCGGAGGCAGCCGGATGCGCGCTGCGCGTGCATACAGGTGGCACGGGGCGTCGTACGCGACGCGCACGACCACACCCGGCCGCGCGCTGGCCCCGCCGCCGACAGCGAGCTCGCTGCCACGTCGCGAACCTTGGCCGATCACGCCGCCGCGCGCTCTTTGCCATTCCGGGTCGTCGCGCGAGGAGGTGCTCGTAGTCCTTCATCATCGCGCCGCAACCGGCGGCGTTGCACGCAGATGTAGTCGACGTTCCGCGATTCCTCGAACGCCGCGATGTTCGGCTTTGGCCAAGCGTCGCGCCGCGTCGGCGTCGCCCGCGTGGCGCGTGCAGCGCGCCGCAGCAGCGCTGGCCCGGGGCGCCCTGCGACGGGCAGTAGTCGTTGGTGAGCAACACCACGCTCGGTGGCGCCGATTCGTCTCGGTGAACAAGACCTTCCATGACACACTGGCCGTGAGCAGCGCCGACGCGATCCGCGCTCGCCGGTCGATTGAGGCGGGTAGCGGGCCTGACGGTCGCGCGCGTCGCCGTAGACGCGAGCATCGCCATCGCGAAGCCCGGACCGCCCCGGAAGCCTCGCAGAGCAGCTGCGCGATGCCCAGACGCGCGCGGCATCTCGCCCGCCAACCATGCGCGAGCGCCAGCAAGCCATGGCCGCTCGAACACCGCAGAGGATCACACGCGCGACGGCGCGGAATCGGCCGCGTGCTCGCGCGAGCGTCGCTCGCGTCGCCTCCAGCAGATGGCCCGTATGGAACGCCCGACGGACACGCCGTCTCGCACGCGCGACAACCCAGGCACTGCGCGATGTGCGTCTCGACGCTGATCGTTCCGCGGCGCGAGCGTCCTTCGAGCAACGCGCGCATCAACACGATTACGGCCGCGCGGACTGTCGTTCTCATCCTCGAGCGTGAGATAGGTTGGACACGCCTGCAGACCAGCAGCCGCAACAGCACGCGCATCGGAGTCACGCAGCGTTCGCCGGCGAGCGGACTGTTCCTGGCGGCGCGCATTCGGGCGGTTCACGACGCCCGGCGCGCTCATGAGCGCTTCTCACCCAGATGCCCGGACGTTGAGCACGCCGTGCGGATCAGGACGTGCGCTTGATCACCCACGGGACAATACGATCGGCGGCGGGCGCCGCGGCGAACAGCGCCGGCCAGAGGTCTGCCGGCAGACGCTCGCCAATGCGTGCCGCGGTCGATCGCAGCGCGAGCCCCGACCGACGTGGGCGAGCGACGCCACCGAGTCTCGCTGCCGCTAGGCTGAACGACGCACCGCACGACGCCGCGCGCCGGCGGTCGCGTGATGCATCGTTGCTCGAACGGGATGCGGCAATACGTCGGCCACGGCCGCGCGCTATCTCAACCGTCGCATCGATCTCGGACGAGCGTGTCGATAGCCGCAGAGTTCGTTCACCGTCGCCGCACGCGCTCCTGCGCGCGCGCGGGCGCGTGCCACGTCGTCGGATCGTATCTCGCGCGCGCCGCCCGACTCGAGAGCGGCGGCACGCCTGCTGCGCGGACGGCCACCAAGCCGGTTCCCGCCGAGCCGGAACGAGCGCGCGCTGGCGGCGTCGACTCGCGACCAGTCTGTCGGGCAAGACGTGGACTGGTCTAGGATCTCACATGCGTAGGGCGCGAACGGCCGGCGCGGAAGCAATTGCCCTCGACGCGGCGCGGGGCCGGTCGCCGGGGACCGAGCCGCGACGGCGATCGACTCGCTCGGCTTGCACGGGCGCGTGCAAACCGCAGCGTGACCTCGAAGTGATGACGCCGAGCGTTCCCCACGAGCCAGTCAGCAGACGCGTGACAGATCGAAGCCGGCGACGTTCTTCACGACGCGGCCGCCACCGCGAGCGGACGACCAGCCGGCGCCGGTGACGAACTCCAGCCCGAAGCGTAGCGAGATCGCGCGGGGTGCCGGAACGAACGCCGAGAGCGGTCCGGCGGACGCGGTGGTCGACTGCCGCCCTGAGCGTCCCCTCGTCGGCGCCGTACGGGTCGTGAAAGCGCGAGCCACTGGCCGTGGTGCTTGGCGGTCGCTTCAGTCGAATCTCTGATAGCAAGGTCGTGCCCGCACGCGCCGTCAGCGTCAGATCGCCGGGGACGTACTCCGTGCATTCCCGCTAAGTCGCGCGTCGAGACCGATTCGTTCGCGACGACCGGCGCTCCCGCAGGCAATGCGTA
>ERZ1370068.3221-contig-2338_pt1 | contig 25991 bp, 40 predicted proteins | sample MGYA00561227_ERZ1370068 | MGnify/ENA primary metagenome ERZ1370068 (study PRJEB38410, sample SAMEA6850437) | metagenome | study: Metagenomic assessment of the ecological functions of the soil: analysis of the soil microbiota associated with the...
GCCATGCGCTCAGCGCGCATCTGTTGCGCGAGGCTCCCTCGTGTTACACTCGCGCCGATATCGTCGGGACATGGCCGCTGCCGTTGAGCTGGAAAGGCTTCGGCGCGGCAGGAAGGAACTGGATGAAGGACGAGGGCCGGGCAACCGGCGGCCTCGACCCCGACCATGATCGGCCGCGGCAGCCGCGGTTGCGGTGGGGTCGGCGGTCACCCTATGGCTACCAGCGTTACGACCGCGGGCAGGGCGAGACCGGTCATGCGGGTCCGACCTATGCCGCGCTCGATCTCGGCACCAACAACTGCCGGCTCCTGGTCGCGCGCCCGACCGGCGACAGCTTTCGTGTGATCGACGCATTCTCCCGCATCATCCGGCTGGGGGAGGGCGTATCGACGTCCGGCCGCATCAGCGAGGCCGCGATCGCCCGTGCGGTCGAAGCGCTCGCCATTTGCCGCGACAAGATGCGCAATCGCGGCGTGACGCGGGCGCAGCTGATCGCGACCGAGGCGTGCCGCGCAGCGATCAACGGCGCCGAATTCCGTGCCCGCATCGCCGAGGAGGTCGGGCTCGAGCTGGAGATCATCGACCGAGAGACCGAGGCGAGGCTGGCGGCCACCGGCTGCACCCGCTGATCGATCCGCAGGCCGATGGCGTGCTCCTGTTCGACATCGGCGGCGGCTCCTCGGAATTGGTCCGCCTCGAGCGTTCGCCGCCCACGCGGCGCGGTCCGCCGCTGCCCAAGATCAAGGCCTGGGTGTCGCTGCCGGTCGGCGTGGTCACGCTCGCGGAGCGCCACGGCGGACACCTGGTCACGCCCGAGATCTATGCGGCGATGATCGCGGAGGTCGCCGCGTTGCTCGACCGGTTCCTGGCCGAGCATGGCGGCCTCGGGGCCGGTCAGGTCCATCTACTCGGCACCTCGGGGACCGTGACGACGATCGCCGGCGTGCATCTCGAGCTCAGGCGCTACGAGCGCCGCCGCGTCGATGGCTGCTGGATGGTCGACGACGAGGTGACCCGCGTGATCGAGCGCCTGCTGGCCTGGAGCTACCAGGATCGCGTCGCCAATCGCCTGCATTGGCGCCGAGCGCGCCGATCTCGTGCTCGCGGGCTGCGCCATCCTCGACGCCATTCGCGGCGCCTTCCCCTGCCGACGCCTGCGGGTGGCCGACCGCGGGCTGCGCGAGGGGATGCTGGTGCAGATGATGCGCGAGGACGGCGCGTGGGGCGCTGAGGCGCGGACCCCGTGACGACGCGCGGCGGCGGACGCGATCTCAAGGTCCGAGTCAAGACGGGCAGGCGTTCGCTGTCCTCCAAGCTTTGGCTGGAGCGCCAGCTCAACGATCCTTACGTCGCGCGCGCCAAGCGGAAGGTTTTCGTGGCCGGGCCGCCTTCAAGCTGATCGAGATCGACGACAAGTATCGGCTGCTCAAGAAAGGTGGACGGGTGGTCGATCTCGGCGCTGCGCCCGGCGGTTGGAGCCAGGTCGCGGCGAAGCGTGTTGGTGCGGAGGAGGGGCACAGGAAAGATCGTCGCAATCGACCTCCTCCCGATGGCGCCGTTGCCCGGAGTCGAATTCATCGAGCTGGACTTTCGACCCGCACGCACCGGAAGCGATCAAGAGTCTGCTTGGCGGGCTCGGCCGATGTCGTCGCTTTCGGACATGGCTGCGAACGCTACCGGCCACCGTCAAGACCGACCATCTCAAGATCATGGCACTGCGCGGAGGCCGCGGCCGACTTCGCGGCGCGAGGTGCTCGCACCCGGCGGTGCGTTTCTCTGCAAGGTGCTGCAGGGCGGGACCGAGACGACGCTGCTTGCCGCGCTCAAGCGCGATTTCGCCAGCGTGAAGCATGTGAAGCCGTCGGCGAGCCGGGCGGATCTCGGCGGAGCTTTATCTCCTGGCGACCGGGATTTCGCGGTCGGAGTTCCCGTGAGCGGTCCCTCGCCGCGACGCCTGCACGCATGCCTCAGCTCAGCTTCTGATCGGTCGCCTCGGTCGGGCCCGCGGCCGGCGCAGGCGCTGCGCCGCGCCAGTTCCGCGCCTGCATCCGCCGGCATCCGCGCGAAGACGAAGAACGCGCTGCCGGCGATCACGGCGATGGCGATGAAGGCCGGCTGGAAGTCGGCGGCGGCGGTGATGGTCGACTGGCCGCGCGCCCACAAGGTCAGATCGACCGCGAGCTGCGCCGATGGCGACCCCGACCGAGATCGATACCTGCTGAGCGACCGCGACCAGCGAGGTGGCGCGGCTCATGCGGCGGTTGTCGACGTCGGCGTAGGCGATGGTATTGAGGCTGGTGAATTCGAGCGAGCGGAAGAAGCCGCTGACGATCAGCACGCCGACGATCCACGCGAATGACACGCCCGGCGTGAAGGTGGCGCAGGCGGCGACCAGCGCCGCGCTGATCAGGGCATTCTACCACCAGCACGCGGCGGAACCCGAACCGTCGGAGAATGATGGGAATCACCGTCTTCATGCCCATGGCGCCGACGACGTTCGAGAGCGTGATCAGGCCGGACTGGAACGCGGTGAGGCCGAAGCCGAGCTGAAGCAGAAGCGGAAGCAGGAACGGCATCGCCCCGATGCCGGAGCGATAAATGAAGCCGCCGACCACGGCGGCGCGCATGGTCGGGATCTCGAGCAGCGCGAGATCGAGCACCGGCGCGGGCGTGCGTCGCGCGTGCCGAACATAGGCGTAGGTTGCGACGGCGCCGACGGCAGATCAGCGCGATGACCACGCCGGTCGGCAGGAGATTGAGACCGAGCAGCGAGCCGCCGAAAACGAGGCCGCCGATGCCGACGCCGGCGAGCACCGCGCCGAGCGGGTCGAACGGGTCCGGCGTCTCCGCCCGCACGTCCTCGATGAAGATCGTCGCCAGCACGATGCCGGCGATGCCGATCGGGATGTTGATCAGGAAGATCCAGTGCCAGGAGATGTAGGTGGTGATGAAGCCGCCGAGCGCCGGCCCCAGCAGTGGACCGATCAACGCCGGCAACGTGACCCACACCATGGCGTTGATCAGCTCGCGTCGGTCGACGCTGCGCACGAGGATCAGGCGCGCGACCGGTGTCATCATCGCCCCGCCCATCCCCTCGACGATGCGCGCGGCGACGAATTCAGCCAACGAGCTGGAGAGCGCGCAGCCGATCGAGCCGAGCATGAAGACCGCGATGGCGCTGCGGAAATACGGTGCGCGCGCCGAAGCGGTCGGCAGTCCAGCCGCTCACCGGGATGAAGACCGCCAGCGACAGCAGGTAGGCGGTGACGGCGAGCTTGAGCGTCAGCGGGCTCGTCCCGATGTCGGCGGCGATCGCCGGCAGCGAAGTGGCGATCACGGTCGAGTCCATGTTTTCCATGAACAGGGCGACCGCCACGATCAGCGGCACGATGCGTTTTGCCAACATGCGGGCTGGACCGTAAGGCCAAATTCCGTGGGGGCAAGCTAGCAGAGTCGCCGTCGGTCCGCGCCCCGCCGGTATTGTCCGGCGTTTGACGCAACCCCACATGCGGGACGCATCGTTCGGTGGATTGCCGCCGGAGCGCTAGGATCTGCCGGCGAGCCGTGCTAACGACCGGCGCCAACCCAAAACGGGTCGTCGAGTCGCGCGCGAGACTGCCGTTTCGCCGCAGAGCGGGCGCTATCCGCTTCCGACGGTGCCCGGCGACCGAGCCCGCAAGCCGGGTGACTGGAGTGGCAATGGACCAGAAATCCAACGGAACCCTGCGCGAAGCGCTCACCTTCGACGACGTCCTGCTCACGCCGGGATTGTCCGAACTGCTGCCGTCCGATGCCGATATCCGCACCCGGCTCACGCGCGAAATCTCGCTCAATATCCCGATCATCGCCTCGGCCATGGACACGGTGACCGAAGCCAAGATGGCGATCGCCATGGCGCAGGCCGGAGGCCTCGGCGTCATCCATCGCAATCTCGAGCCGGATGCCCAGGCCGCGCAGGTCCGCCAGGTCAAGAAGTTCGAATCCGGCATGGTGGTGAACCCCGTCACCATCGCTCCTGACGGCCACGCTCGCCGACGCGCTCGCGCTGATGCAGGACCACGGCATTTCCGGCATTCCCGTGGTGGAGGGTGGCGGCAGCGGGCCGGGCCGGCAAGCTGGTCGGCATTCTCACCAATCGCGACGTGCGCTTCGCCACCGACCCGCGCCAGAGAGTGGCCGAGCTGATGACCAAGGAGCGGCTGATCACGGTGTCCGAGAGCGTCGGGCAGGACGAGGCCAAGCGCCTCCTCCACCAGCACCGCATCGAGAAGCTGCTCGTGGTCGACGATGAGTACCGCTGCGTCGGGCTGATCACGGTGAAGGACATGGAGAAGGCGGTCGCCAATCCGCACGCCTGCAAGGACGAGCAGGGCCGCCTGCGCGTCGCCGCCGCGACGACCGTGGGAGACAAGGGCTTCGACCGCACCGGGCGGCTGATCGAGGCGGGCGTCGATCTTGTTGTGGTCGATACCGCGCACGGCCATTCGCGCGCGGTGCTCGACGCCGTCACCCGCATCAAGCGCCTGTCGAACAAGGTGCAGGTGGTCGCCGGCAACATCGCCACCAGCGAAGGCGCCAAGGCGCTCATCGATGCCGGCGCGGACGCCATCAAGGTCGGCATCGGCCCGGGCTCGATCTGCACCACCCGGATCGTCGCGGGCGTCGGCGTGCCGCAGCTCACCGCCATCATGGATGCGGTCGAGGTCGCGCGCACAAATCCGCAACGCCGGTCATCGCCGACGGCGGCATCAAGTATTCCGGCGATCTCGCCAAGGCGCTGGCCGCCGGCGCCGACTGCGCCATGGTGGGCTCGCTCCTCGCCGGCACCGACGAAACGCCGGGCGAGGTGTTCCTGTATCAGGGCCGCTCCTACAAGACCTATCGCGGCATGGGCTCGGTCAGCGCCATGGCGCGCGGTTCTGCCGACCGCTACTTCCAACAGGACATCAAGGACACCCTCAAGCTGGTGCCGGAGGGCGTCGAGGGCCAGGTGCCGTACAAGGGCGCGGTGGCGACCGTGCTGCACCAGCTCGCCGGCGGCCTGCGCGCGGCCATGGGCTATGTGGGCGCGAAGGATTTGCAGGAGCTGCACGAGAAGGCCGAGTTCGTGCGCATCTCGGGCGCCGGCATGCGCGAGAGCCACGTGCACGACGTCACGATCACCCGCGAGAGCCCGAACTATCCCTCGAGGGTGTAATCGCTACAGCAGATTGATCCATCAGATGCGAACCCGCACACGGCCGCCAAGCGGCCACCTTCGGCGCGGGAGGGATATGCGCCGCGCCGCAGACCGGCGATTAGCCGCCGCCCTTGCGGAGGAATCAAGCGCATGTCGATCCAAGCCGTTCTGCTTCCGCTGTTCGTCCAGGTGCATGCTGACCTTCGTGCTGCTCTACTGGATGGGCTATCTGCGCAGCGACGCCTTCAAGACCGGCGCAGTGAAGGCGCGGGACATCGCCTTGCGCGAGCCGAACTGGCCGCCGCGGGTGAGCCAGATCAGCAATGCCTTCCACAATCAGCTCGAGGTGCCGGTTCTCTTCTACGTATTGACGATCCTCGCCTTGATGACACGCCACGCCGATCTGCTGTTCGTCGTGATGGCGTGGATATTCGTGGTGCTGCGGCTGGTCCACGCCTACATCCATGTCACCGACAATTACGTCACGCCGGCGCGGCCTCGCCTTCATCCTGGGCGCGGTCGTGCTGAGCCTCATGTGGGTGATCTTCATTCTGCGCATCCTCCTCGGCATCTGATGACGCCCGCCGCCCGGCTCTCCGCCGCCATCGAGATCGTCGCCGATATCGAGGCGCGGCACCGGCCGGCGGCCGATGCGCTCAGGACTGGGGGCTTCGCACCGGTTCGCCGGCTCGGGCGACCGTGCCGCGCTCGCGGGCCTGGTCTACGACGCGCTGCGCCGGCGTGCGTCCAGCATCCATGTCATGGGCGACCCCGGCCCGCGCGCGGTCCTGCTCGGCATGCTGCGGCTCGAGCGCAAGCTCGAGCCCGATGCCATCGCCGCTCTGGCGAATGGCGGACGCTTTGCGCCGCAACCGTTGAGCCCGGACGAGCTGGCGCGGCTTGCGGCGCCCGGATCTCGAGCGGTGCGCCGCCCTGGGTGGCCGGCGATTACCCGGAATGGCTCGATCCGTATCTCGCCCGCGTGTTCGGCGACGAGCGCGCCGCCGAGGGCGCGGCGCTTGCGAGCCGGGCGCCGCTTGATCTGCGCGTCAACGACATCAAGGGCGATCGCGACGACGGCGACCGCCTTGCTTGCCGACCTCAATCCCGTGCCGACGCGCTGGTCGCCGTTCGGGCTGCGGATCGCGCTCGAGGCCGATGCCAAGAATCCCGCGATCCATGCCGAGCCTGCGTTCATCAAGGGCATGGTGGAGGTGCAGGACGAGGGCTCGCAGCTCGCCGCGCTGCTCGCCGGTGCGAAGCCGGGCGAGCACGTGGTCGATCTGTGCGCCGGCGCCGGCGGCAAGACGCTCGCGCTGGCGGCGGCGATGCATAATCAAGGACAGCTCTACGCAACCGACACGGACAAGCGCCGGCTCGCGCCCATTCACGAGCGGCTGGCGCGCTCCGGCGCCCGCAACGTGCAGGTCCGCACGCCGAAATCCGTAGGCACCGAGCTTGCCGATCTCGCGGGCCGCGCCGACCTCGTGCTCATCGATGCGCCCTGCACCGGCATCGGAACGTGGCGGCGCAATCCCGATGCCAAGTGGCGCGTGCGTCCCGGCGCGCTCGCGGTGCGGCTCAAGGAGCAGGCGGCCGTGCTCGACCGGGCCGCGGGCCTGGTCAAGCCCGGTGGTCGCATCGCGTATGTCACCTGCTCGGTGCTGGCGGAGGAGAACGGCGATCAGATCCAGGCGTTTCTCGCGCGCGAGACGGGTTTCAGCGCTCGTGCCCCCGGGCGAAGTGGCGAACGCGCTCGGAGAGCGCGCCTATCTCTTCCGCCGTGCCGCGCTGATGTCGGACGAGGGATTGCTGATGACCCCGCGCCGCACCGACACCGATGGATTTTACGTCTCGGTGCTGGCGCGGACTTGATGGCCTGATCTGCCTGCCGGACGTCGGCCGGCCTGTGCCCGGCCCCACCGCCGCGTGGTGGCGTCCGCCTTGATGAGCCGATCACGCCTCGGATTTGGGACTTTGCGAGGCTCGCCGGCGAAAACTGGGCAAAATACCGGTGTGTTTCTGCAACACTCGCCTGAAAACCATCGACCAACGCCCGGAAAAACGCAGTTTTTGATTGTGCAACGCGGGCGGTCAGAGCATCTCTTTACGGTACAGCGGGTAATAAACGCTGGGGCTGAGTGATGGTGCCAAGAAAGCTTGGCATCGCTCTCGGGTTAAGCGTTCCGGGGCGTTCAAGAGATACTCGAAACACAAGGGGATGAGCCATGTTGAAGATCCTGACCATCACTGCGGCGTCGATCGCGATGTTGAGCGCCGCCGCCGCCGCCGACCTGCCGCGCAAAGAGCCGCCGCCGCCCGCAGCTCCGGTTGGCAAAGCGCCGATCGGCAAGTATCCGGTCGGCAAGGCTCCGATCGGCAAGTATCCGCAGCCGGTCGCGAGCAAGGGCTGACCGCAGCAAGAATTGCGTGACGCTGATAGAGGCCAGCCATGGCAGTGCGGGGAATCGTATTTCTTTTGTCGGGACTTCTGCTCGGCGGATGCATGCAGGCAACGTTGGACCCTGTGTCCGACGCCAGCTTCACCGCGCGCGACAGGAAGCTCCTGGCGAATCCGCCCTATGAGAAGGCGACGATCCTCTCACCTATCAGCGTCACGTCGTTCAATATCACCGCAAGGAAGCGCCGGGCTCGATCCTGGTCGATACGGCGGAACGCTATCTCTACTACGTCCTGCCCGACGGGAAGGCGATGCGCTATGGCGTGATCGTCGGCGAAGACGCGCAGGCCTGGTCCGGCGTGGCCAGGGTCGGCCGCAAGGAAGAATGGCCGGGCTGGACGCCGACCGAAGGTGAGAAGAGACGGCTCGGTCCGCTTCCCAATTATGTCGAAGGCGGAGCCCACAATCCGATGGGCGCCCGGGGGATTTACCTGTTCTCCGGCAACCAGGACACGCTGTTCCGCATCCACGGGACCAACCAGCCCCAGTATATCGGGCAGGCGATCTCGTCCGGCTGCATCCGGTTGACCAACGAGGACGTGATCGATCTCTACAATCGGGTCAAGATGGGTGCGATCGTGGTGGTGCTGGGTCCCAAGGGAAGCGAAAACCGCGTCGCATCGGCCGCCACCGAGCCGCGCGGACTGATACCGCCGCGCAGCTTTGCGCTTGCGATCAAGGAAAGAGCGATCGCTCCGATCCCTTGCCGATGATCGAGGCTCAGTCTCGCATCGGATGCATCATGTTTCCCGGATTACGGCTTTGCGGCTGGGTGCCGCGAACGGACGGCCTCGATCCCGTCGCAACCGCTTTTCTCGAAACACGACCTAGGCGCGCAAGCGCCAGCGCGCTTTCATGCCGCTGGCGCGCTCGGTGATGGGCACGCCCGCATCACACCATGCGAGGACGCTTCCTCTTCGGTCGGTATCCGGCCGTGCGGCGTGAGCTGATCGACGAAGCCCGGGAGTTGATGCCGCAGCGCCTCGAGCAGCTCGTTTTGTCCCATGCCGGTCCGCTGGCTCAGCGTGTCGAGCGTATCGCCGCCGAGCGCATCGGCCAGGTCGTTCGGGCGCAATCTCCTTGTTGGGACCGGTGCCAACCCAGGACTCCGCGGCATGACCGTGCCCGCTCTCCTGAATCCCTTGATCAGGTTGCCGAGGCCGCCGCTCAGCACGCTGCCGGCCGCGGCGCCGCCGAGCAGGCCGCCCAGTCCGCCCGTGAGGAGGTCGCCCAGGTTGCCACCCGACGTGGTGCCGGCGGGCGCACCGGCCGGCTTCCCGCCGAACAGTCCGCCGAGAACATCGCCGAGCCCGCCGCCCGCATTGCCGGGCTGTGCCGTGCCGCCCTGCGGCAGGCGCGCCGTCTGGCCCGCACCGCCGGCATCGGCGGCCTGGCCGCCACGGCCCTTGAGCGCCTTGTAGGCAAGCAGCCCCAGGAGCGCGATCACGATCGGCGACATGCCGCCGCCACCGCCGCCGCTGCTGGGCTGGGGTTGGCCGCGGGGGCCGTTCTGCATTCCGGTGAGAATATCGCGCAGTCCCATATCTGCCTCCTTGTTGTCTCGACCGTCTGCGCTCCGCCCGAACATGGAGGGAGAGCGGTGAAGCGCTGATTCCGTGGGCGCAAGAACGCGCCGCCGTTACGGCCGGTTGGTCGGCCCGGCGTTGAGCCGGACCCGCCTGGATCGCTCACAACGTGGTGGACGACCAGTCGGTTCCAGATGAACAGCACGATCAGCGCGCCGACGGTTGCGCTGATCAGGCCGGCGCCCTGGTCGAGCCGGTACCATCCGATGGTCTGACCGATGAAGGTGGCGAGGAAAGCGCCCGCGATCCCGAGCAGCGTCGTCAGGATGAAACCGCTCGGCTCGTTCGGCCCCGGCGACAGGAAGCGAGCGATGATGCCGGCGACGAACCCGATGACGATGATCCAGATGATGTTCGACACGACAGTCTCCCGCGATCTGATGCCGGCGCCCGATCTTCGACGAAGCGTGTGCCCTCTAGAGGATCCCGAGATGCCTGAACGATGCCGTCGATCGCGGCCTCATTGGCGCTCGGCACTATATTTCTTTACGTTCGCAGCCCAGTCTGTGTCGTGCCATGGCTTTGCCTCCTGCGAATGGATCGCCCGCGCTCGATCAAGCCGGTTGAGGTTTAGCTGCGTTGATCCGCGATCCGCCACTCACACGTATTTACCGCGTCTGCTGGCTCGCCATCATGCTCTTCACCAGCCCGACGATGACCGTGAGGATCGCGCCACCGGCACCACCGCCGACAATTTGACCAATGAATGGCCCTGACGTCGAGGTTGCCGCCAGCCGCGCGCTGCGATCGCCGGGATCGCGGCCTGCAGAAGCTGACCGCCGCCGACGCCGCCAAGGGCGCCTGCGATCGTGTTGCCAATGCCGCCGAGATTATAGTCCTTCAGGGCTGCGCCGGCGGCGTTACCACCGACGACTCCCGCGACCAGTTGAATGATCAGATTGATGATCATCTCCATGGCGATCTCCTCTCCCTTGCAGATCGTTGTTGTTGTGGGCGCGTCCTTATCTCACCCGCCCCGCTCGGGTCCTGAACGCAATTTTGCGCCACGTGGATCGCGCGCCTGCGTAATCGTCAGCGCAGAAGCTGATCTCGCAATCGTATGCATGGCTCTGCTCGCTTGACGCGCACGTCGATACTCCGCGCAGCGGATGCGGCATAAGCTGCATCGATGTTGCGCCGACGGTCACGCGACAGGCATCACAAGTCCGTGACGCGCGAATGAATTCGCGTCAGATGTCCTGACCAATTCCTGCAAGTGATGATCGATAATGTGGGAGGAAATCACTTTCGAATCTAATGACTTGAAACGCCGCTTTGAGTGCGATCAGCACACCGCGCCGACGCGGTAGCAAAACGCTCTTGATTGCATAATTCCGACCGCGCTCACAGAATTCGACGAGGATCGCAAGCGCTCTTCAGTCGGCGGCGAAGACAAACGCCGGTGTGCCGATGGTGGGGAATGACAGACATGGTCAGGAGGAAATCATGAGCGTGTTCGGAAGCATCGTATCGGCCATTTTCGGTTCCAAACATGCGGCAGGTGTGACGCCCGACAGCTGGGACGTCTTCATCGACGGGGACGTCCGCGCCTGCGGGGACTGGCGCAGGCCCTGGAACGTCCGGCAGCTGGAGCGGCGGCAAAGCCGATCTCACGCGCCGACGTCGAAGCCATCCTCAAGAAACTCGACGACGATCAGGACGAAGATTTCGAATGGGGAAAGTCGATCACCGATCTGATGAAGCTGCTGAAACTGGACAGCAGCCTTGGTGCCCGCAAGCAATTGGCAAAGGAACTCGGCTACACCGGCGCCCTCGATGGCTCCGCCGAAATGAACGTCTGGCTGCACAAGCAGGTCATGACAAAACTCGCCGAGAGCGGCGGCAAGGTGCCGGATAGTCTCAAGGCATAGGGGTAGACGCCGCGCCCGGACCCCTCAGAGGTCCTGAGGCGGCAAGGGCAAGCCGTGCGCCCATTGAAGCATCACGCCGCAGAGCGTCCCGCATCCGGTTGAGCGTGCCGGCCACATCGGTCGTTGCTGCTCGCTCGAGGAGAGTTTGTCTGCTGCGGAGCTTCTCGACCGCCTTCGTCCAGGCCGGGAGCTGTTGGCCAACGGCTTGGCTGCCGCCGGCGTCACTCTGAGCGCGATCGGTCCGCTGTTGAGTGGTGTCTTGACCGCGGACAGCCGGTCCGAAATCCTGTTCCGCTGCCCTTCGCTCCTGGAGAGCCGTCTGCCTGCTGCCGAGCTTCTCGATCGCGATTCGTCCAGGCCGGGGAACTGCTGGCCAACGGCTTGGCTGGCGCCGGCGTCACTCTGAGCGCGATCGGTGTGCTCGTGATTGGTGTCTTGACCGCGGACGGCCGGCCCGAAGTCCGTTCCGCCGCCTTTCGTTCCTTGAGAGCCGTCTGCCTGCTGCCGAGCTTCTCGATCGCTCGCATCCATCCGCTCAGGCCCGCAGCCTGCGCGCCTGAAGCTTGATGGCCGGCGCCTCGGTCGGCGTCGCTGCGGCAGGAACGATTGATGCGCGGACATTCTGGCGCGGTTGAACATCAGCCGCTGCGCACCTCTGTGGGCAGGCCGAGCACCTGAAGATGTGGCGCTCAATTCCACACCGTGGCGGTGTCGGTTTGCGACCTGCATCAGGCGCATCGCCGCGCCGCATGCTACGCACTTCATCACGCCCCCGAACTAAGCGTGCACATGGAACCCATCGGCCGCAGGCTGTCAAGCGGTCGCCGCAGATTGCGCGGGATGTGGCCGCAGGGCCACGCATGGCCACTAAAGCTTGCGGTACATGCGCTCACCTCCGACAAGATGAACGCACTTGTCGGGGCCCCCAGACGGCACGATGCATCCTTCTCGTTGCGTCCTCCCGGCCTATGCGAAACCCCTGAGTGTCGCCTCGTCCTCTGCAACTTCGAGGTGGCCTCGCCGAGGACCGCCTGGCAGTGGATGTCCTTCCGCAATCGCCCGGTCGGCGACCGTTCACTGCGCAACCTGATGACGGAATGATGACGCTGTTTGGGCGCGCGCGTGCAGACAGCCGGCAGGCCACCGACGAGATGTCGGTTTGCTGTCGAAGGGTGTAGATTGTCGCGTCCGTTACGGCCGGCCTCATGTGCGCACGAACCGCGCATCTGCGCCGGCGATTGATCGCGCAGACTGACCGGTTGATGCCGCCCGCGCCGGTTGCGCCCCGCCGCATGCGATGAGAATCCGAACGGAGGTTGCCATGCGGGAAGAATTCAAAAATTCGCGATGCGCGGCAACGTGATCGATCTTGCCGTCGGCGTCATCATCGGCGCGGCGTTCGGAGCCATCGTCACAGTCGCTGGTCAGCGACATCATCATGCCGATCGTCGGCGCCGTCACCGGCGAGGCTCGACTTCACCAATTACTACACGCCGCTGTCGGCGAAGGTCGACGCCAGCGCCGCCGCTGCGCCGACGCCAAGAAGCAGGGCGGGTGCTCGGCTGGGGCCAGTTTCTGACCGCCGCCATCAACTTTTCTGATCATCGCCTGGGTTCTCTTCATCGCCATCAAGGGATCAACAGAGCTCAAACGGGAGGAACCTGCGGCTCCGCCGAGCCGACGGCGGAGGTCAAGCTGTTGACCGAGATTCGGGATCTATTGCGCAGGTAGGCGCGGTACGCTGCGCCATCGCGTGCGATCTGGAACGTTCGACCTCCCATATTGAGTTTCGTCCACCATCACGATGGAGACGGAGAATGAAGCGGATCCTACTCGCGGCCCTGGTTCTGTCGCTGAATCTTCCGCCGCCGCCTTCGCGCAGGAGACGCTGTTTGTTGACTGTCGGTTTCGCGCGTCGGGTCAGCTGCACAGCTCAAGGCGATGAGGCAAGTCGCCGGGCAGCTCAAAGGGGATCTCGCGCAATTTCGTGAGCTGGCAGCTTTTGCTCATCCCGGTTCAGAGCTTGATGCGAAGACACAGGCACAAATCGACCGCGGTAAGCGCTATCGTCGAAATTTTCAAGCAGACCGCCAGTACAGCCCGATTCCAGGTGGAAGTGCAGAGTGACAGTGCTCTGGTCGATCCAAAACGGATATCTGGACGATGTGCCCAGTGCCCCGAGTAGAAAGAATTCCAGAGCAAGCTGATCGAGTTTTGTGACCTTGCGCAAAGCTGAGTTGATGGAAAACATCGCGCGCGAAAAACGCTGAGTGATGCGTTGGTAGGCGAGCTTGAGAACGGCAATCGGGTGCTTTCAAGCAGACTTGGAAATAGTAGAGATATGGCTAGCACTCGTGACATTCGCAGACGTATCAGTGTCGATCGGCGGCACGTCCCAAATCACCAAAGCCATGCAGATGGTGGCAGCGTCGAAGATGCGCAAGGCCCAGGATGCGGCCCTTGCCGGACGTCCATTCGTACAGTTGATTTATCGCTTCCAGCGTGAAGCTACTACGCAAATGCGAGACTTCAAACACCCGTTGCTCGAAGTCCGCGCGAGGTCCGCAAGCGTGCTGTGATTTTAGTCGCCGCGGATAAGTGGGTTGTGTGGCGCGCTTAACGGCAATCTGTTCCGCTTAGCTGCGCAATTTAGTCCGGAGTCAACTCTCTTCGTCGCGGCCGGGCGCGCAAAGCCGCCCACTTGTAGCGGCTTACCGTCGGCAGTTAGTTGCCGAGTTTCCTTATGGCGCGACACGCCGCGATTCCCAGAGGCGAGAGCAGCGGCTTTGCTCGCGACCTCTTCCTGGAAAAAGAAATAGATGAGGTCCGGAATTCATAGCTACTCGCTTTGTAAATACGCGCTGACGCAAAGCACCCGGTCGATCTTGAGTTCCCTTCCGGTGGGCGAAATCAAAGGAATGAAGATCCCGGGTGCTGTGTCCGAAGCTGAACTGGCAGCGCACAAAGAAACTCTCTCGAACCGAGCTCGAACGAGTTTCTCAGTTACATGCTCTCGCATTATCTCAACATTTATTTGTATCAGGTTTTGCTGAATGCAAAAGCGAGCGAGCAGCGCGCGATGGGTGTCGATGAAGAACGCAACGGATAACGCCGAGGACCTCATCGATGATTTGACGCGGAATACAACAAGCTGCGCCAGGGAAATATCACCTCAGGAGTTGCTGGAAATCGCGGGCGGCCAGGCGGAATGAACCCAATCCTCGGCGACACATAATGGAAAGCAGGGTTGCTTATGAGCACAGGCACAATCGTTCAGGTCTCTGGGTCCAGTTGTAGACGATGAACCTTCGGATCGCTGCCCGGCATCTACAACGCGCTGTCAGTTGAAGATACAACATAACTGCGGACCAACAGGTGAAGCTGACACTCGAGGTGCAACAACATCTGGGAGACGCGTGGGTCCGTGCCGATATCCATGTCCGGCACTGAGGGCCTGAAGCGCGGATACAAAGTCGAAGACACTGGTGGGCCAATGAAGATGCTGGTTGGCTGATGGAGTCATGGGCCGCGTGTTGGACGTGACTGGAAGTCCCGTCGACGAAAGAGGTCCGGTCGACGTCGAGAAATACTATCCGATCCATCGCCCGGCGCCACTGCTGGTAGATCAATCGCCTTCGCCGCAAGTTCCTTTCACCGGCATCACGAGCGCTCATCGATCCTCATCTGTCCCTTCTTGAAAGGCGGTAAGGTTGGTGCCGCTTCCGGCGGCGCCAGCGCGCCGGCAAGACAGTGGTCATCATGGAGCTCATCAATAACATTGCCAAGGTTGCACGGCGGCGTCTCGCGTGTTTGTCGGTGTCGGGCGAGCGCACGCGCTGAAGGTAACGACCTGTATAACGAAATGTCCGGAAGCCGGAGTTATCAATCAGAAAGATCTTAAGCAATCAAAGATCGCGCTCGTGTATGGCCAGATGAATGAGCCTCCCGGCGCGCGCCTGGAGAGTTGCTTTATCCGGCCTCCGCGATCGCCGAGTATTTTCGCGATGAGAAGAACCAGGACGTGTTGCTCTTCATCGACAATATCTTTCGCTTTTCTCAAGCTGGATCGGAAGTCTCGTCATTGCTCGGCTGGACGGCCAGCGCCGTGGGTATATCAACCAACGCTCGCCGCGGAGATGGGCGCCTTGCAGGAACGCATTACGTCTACCAAGAAGGGATCGATCACTTCCTTCCAGGCGGTTTATGTGCCGGCGGACGATTTGACCGATCCGGCGCCGGCTACGACCTTCGCGCACCTCGACGCCACCATAGTTTTGGAACGCGCAATTGCTGAATTGGGTATCTATCCCGCAGTGGATCCCCTGGGGTCAACTTCCCGCGCTCTCGAACTCCGAGATTGTGGGGCAGGAGCACTACGATGCGGCTCGCCGCGTGCAGAGCGTACTGCAGCGCTACAAAGACTTGCAGGACATCATCGCGATTCTGGGGATGGATGAGCTTTCGCCGGAGGACAAGTTAACCGTGCTCGCGCGCGCGCAAGATTCAGCGGTTCCTGAGTCAACCGTTCAGCGTGGCGCAAGTCTTACCGGCGCGAGGGCAAACAGGTGCCGGTCGCGGACACGGTGCGTGGCTTCAAGGAAATTTTGGAAGGGAAACATGACGATGTGCCGGAGGGCAACGCTCTACATGAAGAGGGCGCGGTTGAAGAAATCAGAGAAGGTGAGCTCTGGTCGCGTGTCCGGGAGAGGCAGGGGGCAAGCAGCGACTATCTGCTAAATTGCGAACATGCCGAACACTCTCAAGCTACAAATAGTAACGCCGGAAGGCATCGTCTGTTGCGAAGATGTTGAGATGGTTGGGCTGCGATCGGTTGATGGACAAATTGGAATACTTCCCCATCACACCGGCTAATGACGCAAATGCTGTCCGGTGAAATGATGGTTCCGTAAAGACGGACGCGATCAGACTTCTGGCTGTGGGCGAGGCATGGTGGAAGTCACCAGCGACAGCGTAGCGATTGCGACCGACATGGCTATTGCGGCCGAAAGCATCGATGAAGCGAAAGCTGAAGAAGCCACGTCGAAAAGCTGAGGCCCGACTCCGCGAGAAGCTCTCTTTGATGAAGAAGTGGCTTCGGTCAATGCTTCCCTGGTCCGCTCAACTGGCGCAACTTCCGGGTCAAGCGACGCCGGCGGCATTCATGAGTGACGCTAATCTGGAATCCAAGGCCTTCTATCACGCTACCCTCAAAAAGCGAGTTGTATCGGACAGCCGGACTTCTTAGGTTTGTTGGGCATACTGCTGGCGCATACACCATCGCCCGCGCACTCGTATTTGGAGAGTTTCGCCTGCTGCTGGCACAGACTGTCGTGCTCACCATCGCTATCGCGCACGAGGCGATTATGGTGAGGGCGATAAGGCGAGCGCTGAAACATGACAAAGACGTATCGGCGGCGGCCTGGATGCTCAACGTCTTCGTCGAGAGTCAACTTCCCACCGTAGCGCTCTTCTTGTTACTGACAAGTCAATGGCTGACTCCCTCGCACAGGTGCTGGTCGCTCCCGCCGTCATGGTCTACTTCCTGTTCATTATCCTCTCCACGCTGCGGCTCAGCCCGAGCCTTACAATCCTGACCGGATCTCTGTCCGCTCTCGGTTACCTTATGGTTGCCTTCTACGCCGCGGAAAAGTTTGAGAATCCCGCAGCCAGGCTGGCCGCTCTTCCTCGCGCTGTTTATTTCACCCTATGCGGGCGTAATTCTGATTGGCGGAATTCTCCGCCGGCGTCGTTGCCGGGCAGATACGGGGCCACGTCGCAGCGGCCCTGCGAGAAGCTGAGTTGCAAGGGAAACTTGATCGCGTAAACCACGACCTTGAGATCGCTCGTTCCATCCAGCAGGGCCTCATGCCTGAGCATTCACCCAACCTCGACGGGTTTGACTTTTGCCGGTTGGAATCAGCCTGCCGACCAAACCGGCGGAGACTACTTTGATTGGGAAACTCTACCGGATGGTCGGTTGGCGATCAGTCTGGGCGATGCCACTGGTCACGGAATTGGTCCGGCGCTGGTGAGCGCATCGTGTCGAGCTTATGCGCGGGCAAGTTTCCTGAGCGGCGCCGACAAGGAATGGACTACTGGACCGGCTCAACAAGTTGTTGGTTGACGATCTGCCCGCAAACCGATTTGTTACGTTTGCGGTCATCTTTCCTCGATCCAGTCAGCTCGCAGGTGAAGGTGCTCTCTGCCGGACACGGTCCCATACTTTGGTACCAGTACGCTGCCGACCAGTTCGAAAATCTCGAGGCCCAGGGGATTCCGCTGGGAATGATTGCAGGCGTGAAATACAGCCAGGCAAACCAAAGAAGGCTGGCGCCTGGCGACATGCTGGTGTTGGTTACCGATGGGTTCTACGAGTGGGAGGATCCCTCCGGCGAACAGTTTGGGTTGGGCAGGCTGGAAGTGGTGATCCGTGAATCGCGTGACGATAGCGCTGAAGGTGTCATCAAACAGTTACGCGCGGCGGTTGAGAGTTTCTGCAAAGGCACGGAACAGATGGACGACTTGACTGCGGTGGTTCTGAAACGCAATGCCGATCTATCCAATTGAGATGCGAACCTCCGCCGAGATCATTTGTGCCATGTATATTGCCAGGGCGACGGCAACTGTACTGAGGTGGCCTCCTATTCGGGTAGTCACACCTTTGGCCACGGCTACCTTGATGGACTGCTGCTGATTCAAAGGAATCGAAACTGTGGCCCCGACCCGCGAATTCCCCTGCCGGTCGTCATTGATCACTCCATTCACGGTCGTTCGCCCGCCGCTGAAGTAACTCGCATTCACCGACAACCCACATGCGGCGCCGCAAGGTGTAAATCAGATTGCTCTGGAGCGATATGAGTGGCTTTTGTTCACGCCGCTGACCGCCAAAAAATTATTGTTTGCCGTAAACAGCCACGCTCCGCCCGCCACTTCCACAGTCCATCGGCCGACGGGTTTTGATACTCCCACTTCGGGCTTGAACGCCCACCGATTTGAACTGAGCGTAACGAGACGGCGCGGATCGTATTGGCCAGTCGGGGCTATGACGATGACGCTGGCCCCCACCACGGTTCTCGGCTTGTAGGCAGCGAATTCTTTTGGACTTAATGCGGGGGCTCCTATCAGGTTAATCATGAGCCGCACGCGAAGATCTCCCAGCCCCGAACGGGTTACCTTATGTTGCTCCTCGAAAACGGTTCCGCTTACGTTGGCCTTTATGTAGGGAAGGAAAAACTCGCGCTTGCTTGTCTTCCAGCCAAACCGAAGGTGCGGCCATAGGCGAGCGATCCTGAACTGAGTTTCACTTTGACATCGCGTAACGGCAGCGACGAATCCGTCAACACATCGCCACTTTGATAAGCGTAGGTGAGGAGGACAAACTGAGTGCCCACCGGAGCACGTGAGTATGCTCTCGGCTCCATTTCCTGAGCTGAGGCCACAGGGCCACAAGCGGCAATCAGCGGGAAAAGTATCATGGCAAGCTTCTTCACCTTCCTCCTGTGATCCTTGTTAGGCTTTAATCGAGGAATCTCACTCGACCGGATTCAATCTCGTAGATCGCGCCGGCAAGTTTCAATCGACCTTCAGCCAGGCGGCCTCGTCCTTCCGGAGTCTCCATAATCTGGCGGACCGTCCAGCGCACGTTGGCTTCTACTGCCTGCGCCAATTGGGCCGCAGGCGTTACCTGCGGGATCAAATCGCGGAAGCGCCGGCAAAATCTTTTCGACCAGGAGTTGAATGCGCGAGCGGTGCAGCTCATCCTGGTCGCGCGTCTGTAGCGCCGCACTTACTGCTCCGCATCCCTCGTGGCCCAGCACCACAAAAGCTCGGTTCCCAAATGGTGGCCCGCGTACTGCAAACTGGCGGCTATTTCCGCAGAGAATACATTTCCCGCCACGCGTATGACGAACAAGTCGCCCAGCCCCGCAGCGAAAATCAACTCCGGCGGAACGCGTGAATCGCTGCAACCCAGGATGGTGGCAAACGGACGTTGACCTGCTGCAAGGTCGAGCAGCGATTCTTTTCGCAGGCCCGAGAAGCTCACTCTGGCCGGAGACAAACCTTTCATTTCCGGCAATCAACCGGCGTAACGCTTCATCCGCCGGGACATTTGATACGTCCATCTTTGTACTCATGGTACTCAATCAGGCCGATCTTCTTTCGCATGCCGGTTGAGGATAACCGTTAGAAATGACAGGAAGGTCTGCGCATTTTGCTGAAAAAGCGAAATCGGCCTCGCGATTCTGTGCTAACGACTTTCCGCTAACTCGCCTGCCAGTCAACGTTCAGGTTTAACCGGCGCGTAATACTCGCCGCTACGCGAGCGAGCACCCCGGCATAAGTGGGGGAACGACAACGGAACATGGGCCAGTTCCTCGACGAGGCATTCCTGCCGGCCGAACGAGCAGCAAACTGGCGCCGCTTCGCGGCTCATTAATTATTCGCGCTGGTGACCCAAGGCTCAGCTGAGCCTCTTAACGCGCGCGTCTTCCGCACGGTTTCCCTGCCAATCTAAATTAAGATTAAGCTGCCGGGTGATCATGGCGGCGACGCGGCTCAGCACGCCCCCGTATGTAGGAAATGAAAGCGGGACTTGAGCGAGGTCATCCACGCGCAAGTTCCCCGCCATGGCTACGGCTGCCATTTGAGTAATCTCGACCGCACGCTCGCCAACTACATGACAACCGAGAATCTCCCGCGTTGTCCGATCCGCGATCAACTTGCAGAACCCCGTCGTTCGGCCATCAATAATCGTGCGGGTCGTGGATTTGAAATCGGCGCGGGCTATCGCGATCTCATGCTTTCCTCTGGCTTTGGTTTCTGTTAGGCCCACCTGCGCGTATTCAGGATCCGTGAAACTGCCAATCGGCGCCGGCTGGTTCAAACGCTTCATTGCAGAACCCTTCATTGCATTTGTGGCGGCCACGAATCCGTCCTGAATGGCTTGCGGGACCAGCATGAGTCGGCCCGTAACATCTCCGGCAGCAAATATGTTTGAAGCACTTGTTCTCAGGAATTCATCTACGCCGACAAATCCTCGGGCATTGGTTTCCACGCCGGCTTTTGAGAGATCCAGTGCTGAGGTATTTGCGACCCAACCAATGGCCACTACTGCAAGCGCTGCTTGTGCAGATTCACGGTTTCCATTCTTCGAGAAATGCATTCGGATTCCTGACGGAGTCTTTTCAAACGATTCGATGGTCCCGAAGTCTTCTCGCACGGCAATGCCCGACTCGCGAAATGCTGCGGCTACGGCTGCCGAAACGTCCTCGTCTTCGGTCGGCAGAATTCGCGGCCCACCTTGGAAAAGCTGGATTTTCGCACCGAACGCGTTGAACACAGATGCGACTTGCGCTCCGGTGGCGCCGCCCCCAATCACGATGAAGGACTGCGGCACTGAGTCGAGGCCCCAGGCGTCGCTATGAGTCGCCGTCAATTCCGCGCCGGGAACCGAGAGTCTTCTGCTAGTGCCGCCAGGGCAAAGAATGATCTTATCGGAATGCAGCGTCAGCCCGCTCTCAGTCACGATCGTGTGCGAATCCACGAACCGAGCGACGCCTGCGTGCTCGTAAATCTGAACTCCCGCTGAATCCGACTGCGAACGAAACGTTGCATGGGCGCGAACGTCGGCAACTACTTCCCCGACCCGCTCGAGCAGTTGTGAGTAATCCAATCGTGGTTCGCCCACTTGAATGCCGTAACGGCCAAGTTGCCGCGCATTGCGAATCAAACGCGCAGCATGAGCAAGGGTCCGCACAGGCACTGGACCATCATTAGCCGCCATTCCGCCGAACTCTCCCTCAGTCACAAGGGCGGTCCTGGCGCCGAGATCGCCCGCTCGCAGCGCAGCAACTACGCCGGCTGGGCCACCACCGATAACAAGCACGTCCAACATATTCAAAATTTGATTGATCCCGAAAACTGAATCGAGTGTCCCTGGAACGTAGAGCGGTTAGCGAACTCCTGGAAATACTTAAAACCGACATTGATTTTCGCCGAGAGGTTTAGGTTCGAGCCCACACCCAACGCGTTCACTTTGTAATGCGCCTTCGACTGTTCCGGCGTGATCGTCGGGCCGGTTTTGTCGGTAGTTTGCCTCGGCGTTGTATCCCACCAGCCCCAGCTGCACGCGCTTCTCGCCTCCCAACGAGAACGAATGCATCACCGAATAATCAAGATCAAGAGTGTCGCCAGGGTGAATGGAGGTGCTCTTCTGTGTCGTGTGCACTTCGTACATTTGAAACGCCGATATCGAAGTCGCTTTGTCTTTGGTTAGATAGAATGTTTGTCCCGAAGAGAACGCGTGGGTCCAGTAGCCTGAGCCAACGTTATCGTTTGCACCATTCTTGAATCGACCAGTGGGCGCGAGAAAACCATAGACAGCACGGATGGCGCAACGCGATTCATTCCAACCCAGAATGAATGGTTGATAATAAGAATCGGCAAGACCGCCGCCGCCGCTTTGCGGGCCGTTGACGTCGGACGTAAGCGAGTTTTTGGCAATCGGTATTGTGGCCGTCATCGAGAACTTCGCGCGCCAAGAATCTTCTTCTTGCTGACCCAGGCGAGGGTGTTCATATCCATCACGACGGAGTTGCTCCCCGTACCCAACACCTCACCGTCACGCCCCTTCGATTCATCGCGCGAGTAAATCAGCAGCTGGTTTACATACGCAAAGCCGGGCTCGGGTGTCACACCCGAGTTAGTGGCGCTCATGCCGAGCGGATATACACCTCTGTTCTGCGCACTCGTCGTGCGAGTGAGTGCGACGCAGCATGTGGCTGCCAGCACAGCGGAGGTGAGCACTCGGGCGCTGAGACTTCGCGTCATCGGACGGCGCCCCCTACGTCCTGAAGGTCGGAGAGCCAGCGCAGGGCGCGCAGGCCGGGCATAAAGCAGTATTCCCCGCCGCGGGTGACCACAAAGTTCGGAATTCCCTGAAATCTTCGTCTTACCGGCTTACGAGGAATAGTAAAATTTCCGCCATCGCCATTCGATCCGAGAACTGGATCTTTGTCCTCGCCGGCCCCAATAAAGATTCCGTCGTTAATCCACTGCGACTGCACGAACTCGAATTGACGACCGATGTTTGCACCCACAAAAGCGAACATGAGTCCGCGATCGGCACCGTCGTCCTCGAGGACTCCTTCCGGGCAGCAAAGGACCGTAGGCTGTACCTACGAACCCTGCCGCGGAGGAGGAGGGAGGAGACCGCGGAAGGCGCGTTCTTGTGTTCTTTTCCGCAGCGGATCTATTGCTTCTGCGCTGCGGTGCATCAAATTTACGGCTTTGCGGAACGATATACAATAAGGCACTAAAGAAAACTCCTTTGCTGTTTTATGCAAAGGTGATTCGCGCTATGGGTGACTCCCCTCTACGAGATGTCAGTGTTCTCCAAGGTCGTCGCCGCCGGCAGCCTGTCCGCCGCCGCGCGCGACCTCGGCGTCTCCACTGCGGTCGATCAGCCGCAGGCTGGCGGCTCTCGAGAGCGCGGCTTGGGCGTACGGCTCGGTCAACCGCACCACGCGCAGCGGTTAGCGCTCACCGACGAAGGCGCGAGCTACCACGACGCCTGTACGCGCGATCCTCGGCGGAAATCGAGGATGCCGACGCGGCCGTCGGCGCGGCGCAGCGTCGAGCCGCAAGGCGTCGCTGAAGGTCGCGCTGCCCGCCTCCTTCGGCCACAAGCACATCGCGCCGCTGATCCCGCCGTTCGCCGCGCGCTTTCCCGAAGATCCAGCTCGCGCTCAGCCTCGGACCGCACCGTGAACGTGATCGAAGAGGGTTATCGACCTCGCCATCCGCATCGGCGACCTGGCGGATTCCTCGCTCGCGGCGCGGCGTCTCGCGCCCAACCGGCGCGTGGTGTTGCGCGAGCCCGGGCGTACCTGCAAGCAGCACGACGCGCCGCGCACGCCGCGACGACCTGCTGCGGCACAACTGCCTGACCGCCAACGACTTCGGATGAACTGGGAATACAAGGGGCCGGACGGCAAGCCCGGCTCGGTGCGCGTCGCGGGCCGCTACGCCTGCGACAACTGGGAAGTGCTGCGCGAGTGGGCGCTCGCCGGTCTGGGCGTGGCGCTCAAATCGACCTGGGACGTGCGCCGCCACCTGCCGGACGGCTCGCTCGTGTCGCTGCTGCCCGGGCTATGACTTCGACAGCGACGTGGCGATCTACGCCGATCTACCCGCACCGGCGCTACCTGCCGGCGAAGACGCGCGTGTTCATCGACTATCTCGCCGAGTCGTTCGGTCCCGGAGCCGTACTGGGACCACAGCAGCGCCAAGCTCGCGCATGGTCTGAATGTGCTACAAGCACCGAGGACTGCGATGGATGCCCGGTCGACGCCGCCATCGCCAGGTTCGCTCGACGACAAGTACACCTGGAGCAGCGGCAGCGTCTTTCTCACCGGCACGCAGGCGCTGATCCGCCTGCATGATGCTGCAGCGCGAGCGCGACCTGCGGCGCGGGCCTCAACACCGCCGGCTTCATCTCGGGCTACCGCGGCTCGCCGCTCGGCGGCCTCGACCAGGCGCTGTGGCGCGCGAAGACGCACCTCGAATCGCACCACATCAAGTTCCAGCCCGGCGTCAACGAAGACCTCGCCGCGACCGTCGATCTGGGGCACGCAGCAGCTCAACATGTTCCCGGCGCGAACTACGACGGCGTCTTCGGCATGTGGTACGGCAAGGGCCCGGGCGTCGACCGCTGCGGCGACGTGTTCAAGCACGCCAACTCCGCCGGCACCTCGAAGCACGGCGGCGTGCTGGTGCTCGCGGGCGACGACCACGCGGCCAAGTCCTCGACGCTCGCGCACCAGAGCGAGCACATCCTCAAGGCCTGCTGCATCCCGGTGCTCAACCCGCGCAGCGTGCAGGACTACCTCGACTTCGGCCTGCACGGCTACGCGATGAGCCGCTACTCCGGGCTGCTGGATCGCCTTCAAGTGCGTCACCGACGTCGTCGAATCCGGCGCCTCGGTGATCATCGATCCGAACCGCGTGCAGATCGAAGATCCCGCACCGACTTCGCGCTGCCCGCGGGCGGCGCTCAACATCCGCTGGCCCGACGGCATCCTCGAGCAGGAAACGCGCCTGCTCGACTGGAAGGTCTATGCGGCGCTCGCCTACGTGCGCGCCAACGGCCTGGACCGCATCGTCTGGGATTCGCCGCAACGCGCAAGTTCGGCATCGTCACCACCGGCAAGAGCTTCGGCGACACCATGCAGGCGCTCGCCGACCTCGGCATCGACGAGCACGTGGCGCGCGACATCGGCCTGCGCGTCTACAAGGTCGCCATGTCCTGGCCGCTCGAGCCGCAGGGCGCGCGCCGCTTCGCGCAGGGCCTCGAAGAAATCCTCGTGGTGGAAGAAAAGCGCCAGCTCATCGAATACCAGATCAAGGAAGAGCTCTACACCTGGAAGCCAGGCAAGCGCGCGCCGCGCGTGGTCGGCAAGTTCGACGACAACGGCGAGTGGAGCCGCGCCGCAGGGCCAGCCCGCCGGCAACTGGCTGCTGCCCGCGCACTACGAGCATCAACCCGGCGATCGTCGCGCGGGCGATCGCTCAACGGCTCGCAGAAGCTCGGGCATGGCCGAAGCTCTGGGATCTGCAATTCTGCCGAGCGGCTGGCCTACCTCGACTTCAAGGAAAAGGCGCTCGCCAAGCCGCGCGTGACCGCGATCCGCCAGCCCTACTTCTGCTCCGGCTGCCCGCACAACACCTCGACCGCGCGTGCCCGAAGGCAGCCGCGCCACCGCCGGCATCGGCTGCCACTTCATGGCGCTGTGGATGGACCGCAGCACCGCGACCTTCACGCACATGGGCGCCGAAGGCGCGCCCTGGATCGGCCAGGCGCCGTTCACCGAAGAGAAGCACATCTTCGCCAACCTCGGCGACGGCACCTACTTCCACTCGGGCCTGATGGCGATCCGCGCCGCGGTGGCGGCCAAGGTCACCATGACCTACAAGATCCTCTACAACGACGCGGTGGCGATGACCGGCGGCCAGCACCACGACGGCCCGCTCGACCCGGCGATGATCTCGCGCCAGATCGCCGCCGAAGGCGTGACGCCGATCGTCATCGTCACCGACGAGCCGGAGAAGTATCCGGCGGCACCGAGCTGGGCGCCGGGCGTCACCGTCCGCCACCGCGACGAGCTCGACGCGGTGCAGCGCGAGCTGCGCGAGCTGCCCGGCGTGTCGGCGCTCATCTACGACCAGACCTGCGCCTCCGAAAAGCGCCGCCGCCGCAAGCGCGACGAGTATCCCGATCCGGCCAAGCGCGCGGTGATCAACGAGATGGTGTGCGAGGGCTGCGGCGACTGCAGCGCGAAATCCAACTGCCTGTCGGTCGAGCCGCTCGAGACCGAATACGGCCGCAAGCGCACCATCAACCAGTCCACCTGCAACAAGGACTACTCCTGCGTGAAGGGCTTCTGCCCGAGCTTCGTCACGGTCGAAGGCGGCACAGCTGAGGAAGGGCAAGTCGGGCGGCGAAGTGTCAGCCGAGGAATCTTTCGCCGCTCGCCGGAAGCGCGACTGCCCGCGCCTGCGACAATCCGTTCGGCGTCCTGGTCACCGGCATCGGCGGCACCGGCGTCATCACCATCGGCCAGATCCTCGGCATGGCGGCGCACCTCGAAGGCAAGGGCGTGTCGGTGCTCGACATGTCGGGCCTCGCGCAGAAATACGGCGCCGTGATGTCGCACGTGAAACTTCGCCGCTGCCGGCCGGAGGACCTGCACGCCGCGCGCATCGGCACGGGCGACGCGGGGCTGGCAATCGGCTGCGATCCTCGTCGTCTCCGCGAGCCAAGACGCGCTCTCGCGCATGGGCGCGGAGCGCAGCGGGCAGACCGGCACAGCAATACGTAACTGAACGAAGTACAA
>ERZ1370068.4048-contig-314_pt1 | contig 25978 bp, 28 predicted proteins | sample MGYA00561227_ERZ1370068 | MGnify/ENA primary metagenome ERZ1370068 (study PRJEB38410, sample SAMEA6850437) | metagenome | study: Metagenomic assessment of the ecological functions of the soil: analysis of the soil microbiota associated with the...
TCAGTTACGTATTGCTAAATGCGCGGCCGCACCGAGTCCCCAGGAGCGGCGCATGGAGATCTCGCGCCCGGCCAGGGACATCCACGTCGCCGCCGCGAACATGGCGCCGTAGCTCAGGGCGGAGACGACCATGAAGGCGAGCATCGCCAGCAGGCCGAGACAGAGTCCCACGCTTGGCCATCATGCCCGGGCGAACGCGGGATTGCTCTGGCCGGCGGCTCCCGGCAAGGTGTGCGCAGGTAGGAGGTCCCCTGGGCCGGGGGGCACGCTTGCCCGCCACCAGGACCGGGGGGAGAGCGACGTAGGGATAGATGCGTCGGAAGTGGCGGCGCGTCTGCCCGCACCGCTTCGTCGAGGATCTGCCGGAACGGCAGGGGAAGGAGCGAGCGGTGTCCGGAGCGATCTCCGGGCTGCCGTCTGGAGCCTCGGGTTGCAGCCGCGGAGCATGGTAGGATCTGCTTCCAGGCCGAGGCCGAGGGCGAAGCTTGAGGCTCGCGAGGCACCGCGGGGGCGGGCGACACGATCGCGCCTCCACGAGTCCGAGGCACGAGGAACCAGGGCAGGCATCCACGAGCATTGATGAGGGCGTCGCGGCCGGCGCGAGGATGACGCGCCGGGGTTCGTCCTCGGCGGCGATGAGGGCGTGGCCCATCCCCAGCCCGGCGGCCGCCGTCGTCAGGATGAGCGTGATCTCGAGGGGCCCATGCGCGGAGACGAACTCGAGGAGGGCGCCCGCCATTCCGTAGTGCAGCGTGGTGGCGAGGATCAGTCCGAGCAGGGAATCCGTTCAAGAGGATGACGTGAGAGAGCGCCGAGCCCGAGGGCGGCCCGCCCGCCCAGCCTCGTCATGGCCACTGACATGTTGTTGGTGGCGATGCCCGACGAGGAGACGGCGGGCGGCACCGTGCTCACGAGGGACTCGTCCAGAGATGGCCGCGCCGCATGTCCTCGACAGCGCCGCGTCCGAGGAGCACGGTCCCGGCGCCGGGTTGCCCGATGGCGAGGGCGGCGCCGAAGACGAGCGCGGTCGAGAACAAAGAAGGCGGCGGCCACGAGGGAAGCGCATGGGCGCGGAACGCGAGCGGGAACCTCGTGCCGAAGAACTCGCGGAGGCCGGGCATGTGGTCCTTGGTGTCGCGGTGCAGCCAGTGCGTGCCCTGAAGGGCCAGCCGCCGCAAGCGGACGGCCAGCTCCGTGCCCGGGAACCGCGACGCCACGAGAGCGTGATCGTGGAGGACCTGACGGTAGGCGAGCGCCATCGTCTCCAGGTCCTCGTGACGCACCTCGGCGCGGCCGCTGCTGGGCCGCGCGCAGCTTCTCCTCGAAGCCGTCCCACACCGCGGCGCGCAGACGGACGAAGCGCGGGTAGTCCACGCCAGGCCGCGCCCGCTTCGACCAGCTGGCGCAAGGCTTCGACGGGGCCGAGCGCGCGGTCGATCCCCTGGGCGAGACTCGGATCGTCCGCCTCGATGGTGCCGAGGAGCTGCTCAGCCGAGGCGTTGCCGCCCGGCCAGGCTCTCCATGTCGCGCGCACGCCGCAGGAACATCTCGAGCAGCGGCCGCGTCGTGGGCGTCCCATCCCGCGGGGCGTGCGGCGCGCCGCCGTCTCGCGTTCGGGCGCGTGGGTGTGGATCACGAGAGCCCGGCCAGGCGATCGCCCAGGCGCCGGGCCAGGCGCGTCCGTCGCCATGGGCGGTACGCCCACGATCAGGTCCACGCTGCGCACGGCGTTGCGGAGGAGGAGGGCCGCCGTGCCCGGACGCGCGCTCGCGCGTCACCACGCGGAGTCCCAGCGCCCACTTGCCGAAGGTCTGCCCTCTCGCGCGCGATCTCGACGCCCGCGAAGTAGCCGTATTCGATGACGAAGAACCCCACCACGAAGAGGCCGAGCGCCCACCACCCGACCCGGGCCGCGACGCGAGGAGCAGGACACCCCGCGCCCCAGAGGATGGTCAGGATGCCGACGATCAGGTAGTCCAGCGCGGCGGACGGCGCGCGGCTGCCCGCGCCGGCGACCGGGAGCTCGAGGGGGATGTTGTCGAGTCCGAGCACGGTGGCGGCGGACGAGACGTCGTCATCCATCGCATGGCTCGCCGGAAAGCGTTGGGGAGGAAGTGTACGTTTTATGATGGGTCGTGACCAACGAGAACGAGGCCCGATCGATCAGCGACGACGCCTCATCTGGGACTACCACCACGTCCACCACACGCTCGCGCCCGCGGATCGTCATCATCGTGCTCGGCAGCCACGACACGCGGGTCGCGGAGCGCGGGGCCGACGTGTTCCTCGCCGGCTGGGCCCCGCTCATCGTCTGCTCCGGGCAACCTGGGCGCGCCTCGACCACGGAGATCTGGACCCGGTCGGAGGCCGAGATCTTCGCGGAGGTGGCCGCAGAAGAGCGGCGTCCCGCGCGAGCGCATGCTGCTCGAGCCGCGCGCACCCACACCGGCGAGAACGTCTCGTTCTCGCGCGAGCTGCTGGCCGCGCGCGGGATCCATCCGCGCAGGTCATCGCCGTCCAGAAGCCGTACATGGAGCGGCGGACCCTCGCCAACGTTCGGCCAGCGCTGGCCGGAGGTGGAGGTGATCGTCACCTCGCCGCAGATCGCGTTCGAGGACTATCCGCGTCCCGACATCACCCGCGAGGACGTCATCCACATCATGCTCGGCGACCTCCAGCGGCTGACCGTGTACGGGGAGAAGGGATGGTCCGCGCGCCAGGAGATACCGGCCGACGTCCAGGGCGCGTTCGAACGGCTGGTCAAAGGCCGGTTACACGCGGAGGCTGCTGCCGAAGGCATGACGGCGGGGGCGTAGGAGAGCGTCGAGGCCGAGTGTATTCTGCTCGACGGGGTTTCGTGATGGCAGCTCGACCGACGTCGTCATCCTGTCCGGCTGCCGCACCGCCATCGGCACGTTCGGCGGCGCGTTCAAGGACGTCTCCGCGGTGGAGCTCGGCGCGGTCGCCGTGCGCGAGGCGGTGCGGCGCAGCGGCGTGCGTCCCGGATCCAGGTGGACGAGGTCATCCTGGGCTGCATCCTGCAGGCGGGCCTCGGCATGAACCCGGCGCGGCAGGCCGCGATCAAGGCCGGCCTGCCCGATTCGGTTCCCGCCACCACCGTGAACAAGGTCTGCGGCTCGGGCCTGCAGGCGGCGATGCTGGCGGCGCCAGGCGATCAAGGCCGGTGACGCCGAGATCGTCGTGGCGGGCGGCACCGAGAACATGAGCCGCGCGCCCTACCTGCTGCCCGGCGCGCGCTGGGGCGAGCGCCTGGGCAACGGCACGGTCGTCGATCCACATGATCCACGAGGGGCTGACCGACGCCTTCCACGACATCCACATGGGCGTCACCGCGGAGAACCTCGTCGAGCGCTACGGGATCCGCGCGCGGACCAGGACGCGTTCGCGGCGGAGAGCCAGCGCCGGGCGGCAGTCCGCGATCAAGAGCGGCGCGTTCAAGGACGAGATCGTGCCCGTCGTCGTCCCGCGGCAAGAAGGGCGAGGCGCGCGTCGACACCGACGAGCATCCGCGGCCGGGCACGACGGCGGAGTCCCTGGCCAAGCTCGAAGCCCGCCTTCAAGAAGGACGGCACGGTGACCGCGGGCAACTCCAGCGGGCTCAACGACGGCGCCGCCGCGCTGGTGGTGGCCGGCGCGCGAGCGGGCGCAGCGCCTGGGACTGGCGCCGATCGGCGCCGCATCGTGTCGCTACGCGTCGGCGGCGGTGGACCCGAAGGTGATGGGGCATCGGCCCCGTGCCCGCCGTGCGCAAGGCGCTCGAGAAGGCCGGCCTGGCGTGCGGACGCGCATCGACCTGTTCGAGCTCAACGAGGCCTTCGCCGCCCAGAGCCTGGCCGTCCTGCGCGAGCTGAAGCTGGACGCCGCGAAGGTCAACGTCCGCGGCGGGCGCCATCGCCCTCGGGCATCCCGATCGGCGCCAGCGGCGCCCGCATCCTGGTGACGCTCATCCACGCCCTCCGGGCGCGCGGACCTCCGTTACGGCGTGGCGGCCCTCTGCATCGGCGGCGGCCAGGGCGTGGCCATGGTCGTCGAACGCGTCTAGGCGGGCCCGTCAAAAAGCGCACGCCCTCCCACAAAAATGGCCCAATTCTTGCTTTGATGAAAGTGGAGGGGTGTCCGGTCCCCTCAGGCCGACCACGAGCCGACCCCGCGGGACCGCCACTCACGACCCCGAAATGGACGACGACAACTCCAAATCGCTGAGGGAACGTCTCGATGCCCTCCTCCGCCGCGCGCCAGATCCAGCGCGGACATCGAAAAACGCGTGGAAGAGGTGACTGCCGGAACCTTCCACTTCTGGGTCCACAACAGGGCAAACGCACGGCCGAGTCCGCCCCCGCCCCGCTCGGCGCCACCGCTGACGCCGGAGAAGATCGAAGCGGCGCAGGAAGCGATGGAGGTCGCGGCGGAAGCCGTTGCCGTCAGCGCCGAAGCGGCCGCGGTGACGGCGGAGGCACTCTCCACCATTGCCAACGAAACCGGCACCGCCCCGGCCGTCCCACCCGGCCCTCCCGACGCCCCGACGACGGTGGGCTCGACGGAGACCCCGGGCAGCGCGCCTCCAGACAAGCCGGACGCTCCCAACCGATGATCGACGGCTATTTCGCTCTCCAGGCGTCGAACAACGCCTGGGGCCGCCACGCCGATGCCGCGCGCTCGTTCCAATCGCGTATCGTCGATGAAATAGACGTACTCGTTCCGGGACAGGTCGTCGGCGGCCTGTTTCCGGAGCGCGGTCGTGACGTTCACCACGAAGACGTTTTCGGCCTCGAGTCTCTCCGCAAGCCGCCGCAGCGGCAGGTCGCTGGGCGGCACGCTGGGTGGGTCCTTCAAGAGCGGCCCGTAGACGGAGTACTTCGTCGGCACCAGCAACACCACGAGCTCCAGATTCCGTTTCGCGAGCTGCGACTTCAGCCAGACGAGATAGTCCGGCGAAATCGTGCGATCCGCATTGCTCGCGACCGCGATATCGCCTCCGAAGAACAACATCGGTTGACCGTTGCCGAGAGGGGCGACGGTCACCCAGGCGAACTGGGGCGTCGCCGGCGGCAGGCCGATCGCCGTCGTCGTGGCCTCCCAGCCCCGTTTCGCCAGGATATTGAGGCGCCCGATCTTGGCGTTGCTGACCGCCAGGCGATACGCCTCCGACGCGGACCGGCGCGCCGGAGGGCCGTCCGTAAAATGACGGGAAGCGCCGGCGCGCGTCGACGGTCGTCGGCATCTGCTGGCGCTCCATGAACTCGTAGATCACGCGGCCCTGCGCCATGCCGAGGCGATCGCTGGTGAACTGATGTCGCGGAGAGGCAGGGCCAGATCCGCGGAGGCGTTGTAGACGCCTTCGCCCGACAAGCGCGCCACCTGGCTGGCGAGCGTGCTGCCGTCCGCGACACCCGAGCTCCACGCCGAATGAGTCGCCGACGAGCAGCCAGCCCACCCTGCGCTCGGGCGCGGCCTGTACCGTGTTCCGGAATCCCCAATCGTCGGTGCTGAAATACTCGCGATGAGGCTGTCTCAGGCGCCTGTACTGCGGGAGCCGGGCCAGATCGCCGCCGCTCCGCGGGTTGTTGTAGACGCGGTCCGGCACGAAGGGTCCGGTGCGTCCGGCCCCCACCGCCAGCGTCTCCCAGGCGCGGAACGTGAACCTGTCGATCGGGATCATCCGCGTCGCGGCATCGAGCGCCAGGCCCAACGCGATGATCCCCGGTATCAGCCGGCCGATTCGCGCCACTGGTCAGAACTGGAAGTAGAGGAAAGGGTCTGGCGGCCGAGGTACATCACGAAGATCGCCGCCGAGAACAGGAGAGCCACGCCGACCGCGGAAAGCGGGCGCCAGTCGTGCGTGAGCTCGAACGTGTTGGGAAGAGCGAAGCTGATGGCCGCGGCCAGGGCGATGAAGCTCAGAGCCACAAGGAAGGGGGCTCACCCGCGCGCCAGTGGAACATCGCGACCAGCTGATCGCGGGCCCGGCCAAAGCTCTCGGCGCGGAACAGCACCCAGCCGATCACGGCGAGGAGGAACGTCGTCGTCACCTGGAAGGCGACGGGGAGGCGCGACCAGGACTTCGAGAACACCCGGTGCAGGGACAGGAGCAGCGCGTGGTATCCGCCCCAGGCGACGAAAGTCCAGTGCGCACCATGCCAGAGCCCACCCAACAACATCGTGATGAAGATGTTCCGGTGCGTCTTGACCTCACCGTCGCGGCTACCGCCCATGGGGATGTACAGGTAGTCGCGCAGGACCGACGACGAGGAGATGTGCCAGCGGCGCCAGAAATCGGACGGGTCCCGGGCCTTGTACGTGGCGATGCGAAGTTCTGCGGCAGGCGGAGTCCGAAGAGCCGGCCCAGCCCGACCGCCATGTCGCTGTACCCCGAGAAATCGAAGTAGAGCTGGAAGGTGTAGCCGAGGAGCGCAGGCCCAGGCGGCCAGGGTCGGCAGGCCGGCCGGGCTCGCGAGCAGGGGGTCGATCATGGCCGCGATGCTGTCCGCCACCAGCACCTTCTTGATGAGTCCCAGGGCGAAGAAGGACCACGCCGAATCATCCAGTCCCTTGGGTGGCGTGTCGTCGATGCGATCGAGATCCGGATTCGATCTGTCGAAAGCGCACGATCGGTCCGGCGACGAGCTGGCAGAACAGCGAGACATAGCAGGCGAACTCGAAGAGGTTCCGGGTCGGCTTGATGGTGCCGCGGTAGCCGTCGACGATGTAGGTGATCGTATGGAACGTATAGAAGGAGATTCCCACGGGCAGCACGATATCGATCGCCTCGATGGGAACGGTGAGATGAGCGCGACTGCCGAGCCAACGGAAGGTGTCGAGCGCGAAGTTCAGGTACTTGAACAACGCGAGCAGGGATAGATCCACGGCGACCGGAACCAGGAGACAGAGACGTCGCCGCATCGGATCCTGCCAGCGAAGGAAGCCCAGGCCGGCCAGGTAGCTCACCACGGTCGAGAGGGCCATGAGGGCGCAGAACTTCGGATTCCAGAAGGCATAGAAGACGTAGCCGGTCACGGCCAGCCACACGTAGCGCGAATCCCGTCCCCTCAGCCGCCAGAACACGAGGTACGTGACGGGCAGGAACAGGTAGAGGAATGCGAAGCTGTTGAACAGCACCCTGAGGTCCTTTCGCGGAGGCCGCCGAGTCTACTCCGGGGCCCGGAGCCCTGTCCCTGCGCGGAATCGCGAGAGCCACGGATCGGGTGGTGCGGGGGATTGACAGTCGCCGGTCCTTCCGCTAGCTTCTTCTCTCCCGTCCAAGACTCCGGTCGGGCCTCGCACGTCCCCCGCCGTCCTTCTCCTCGGTAAGAGCCATGGACAACGACGACTCGATCTCCAAGCCCTCGGGCCCACCGAGGCGCGGCCGTCCGCCCAAGGGCGAACGCGCGCGCGCGACTCCGTCGTCCGCCAGCGAGTCGCCTTCACCTGACGCCATCGCGGTGGAGGACGCGGAGGCCGCGGAGCCAGGCGTCCTGAGCCCGCGGCGCTGCCCGCCGAAGCCGCTCACGCACCCGCCGCCGCACCCGAATCCGCATCCGCGCACCGACCCGGCATCCGAACCGCTCCGCGCCCGCACCCACCGGCGTCCGCACCCGCACCGCCGCCCGTGACCCCGTCGCCCGTGCCGACGGTGGCGGAAGCGAGCGGCGGTCCCGATCGCCTGGACCTCGCCGCCTTGAAGGAAATGGGAATCCGCGAGCTGGCCCAGGTCGCGAAGTCACTGGAGATCCGGGCGCCGTCACCATGAAGAAGCAGGAGCTGGTATTCCAGATCCTGCGCGCCGCAGGCGGAGAAGGAAGGGCCTCATCTTCTCCGAAGGGCGTGCTGGAGATCCTGCCCGACGGCTTCGGGTTCCTGCGCGCGCCCGAGTACTGCTACCTGCCCGGGCCGGACGACATCTACGTCTCGCCCTTCGCAGATCCGCAAGTTCGACCTGCGCACCGGCGACACCATCAGCGGCCAGATCCGTCCGCCCAAGGACGACGAGCGCTACTTCGCCCTCATCAAGGTGGACGCCGTCAACTTCGAGCCGCCCGGACCGCTCGAAGGAGAAGATCTTCTTCGACAACCTCACCCCGCTCTACCCGCAGGACCGCATCCGGCTGGAGACGGTGCCGGAGAACCTCTCCACGCGCGTCCTCGACCTCATGGACCCCGCTCGGCAAGGGCCAGCGCGCGCTCATCGTGGCCGCGCCCCGCACGGGCAAGACCATGCTGCCTGCAGGCCATCGCCAACGCCATCACCGACCAACCATCCCGAGGTCGTCGCTCATCGTCCTCCTCATCGACGAGCGGCCCGGAGGAGGTGACGGACATGCAGCGGTCCGTGCACGGCGAGGTGATCTCCTCGACCTTCGACGAGCCGGCCGACCGCCACGTGCAGGTGGCGGAGATGGTGCATCGGAGAAGGCCAAGCGGCTGGTCGAGCACAAGAAGGACGTGGTGATCCTGCTCGACTCGATCACGCGCCTGGCCCGCGCCTACAACACGATCGTGCCGCCCTCGGGCAAGGTGCTCTCGGGCGGCGTCGACTGCAACGCGCTGCAGCGGCCCAAGCGGTTCTTCGGGGCCGCGCGCAACGTCGAGGAGGGCGGCATCGCTCACCATCATCGCCACGCGCGCTGGTGGAGACCGGGCTCGCGCATGGACGACGTGATCTTCGAGGAGTTCAAGGGCACCGGCAACGCCGAGATCGTGCTCGACCGCAAGCTCACCGACAAGCGCATCTTCCCCTCGATCGACATCAACCGCGAGCGGCACGCGCAAGGAGAGAGCTGCTCGTGCCCAAGGAAGAGCTGAACCGGGTCTGGATCCTGCGCAAGGTGCTCTCCGCGCTCTCGCCCGGTGGAGGCGATGGAGCTGCTGCTGGAGCGGCTCTCGAAGACGACGACAAACAAGAATTCCTCAAGCATGAGTAGTAGCTGGTGAGCGGTCGAGGGCGAGATGCAACCGACGAGCGAGAGCCGGGATGGACGCTCGCGGCGATCTCGCGAGCCCTTCGAGGAGCTTAGGGCGCGGGCTCTCCATCGTGCGGTCGCCGAGGCCGGGGCCGGACCGTGATCTTGATGAGTCCGTCTGGGCCCGGCGTGCCCGGTTGGCGCGCCGCGATCGCGACGACCTTCGTTGGCACAGGCCCGCCTTGCCGTACTCGTGCTCCGCGGTGAAGCGCCGCTCGATCTTGCTCACGCCCGCTTCGTACTCGGGGCAGTCCGCCTCGTGCACGCTCTTGCCGCCGTCGTCCCAGTCCTCGGCAGCTCCGGGCAGTAGTACTCCTCGACGTCGTCGCGCCCGTGAGCTCGGCGACGAGCAGGACGTTGACGAGGAGAAAGGCCATGCGCGGGGTCGCGCGCAGGTCGAGCTTCGGCTTCTTGAGCTTGGGGGCGTCCGCCGGCAGCGTCCGCCGGGTTGCCGGGAACGGCCAGGGCGGCGGCGAGGATCTGAACAGCAGGGCGAATCTCGCGAGCGGCTCCCATCGCGAGGTTCTGAGCGGCTGCCGGCCATTGTACGCTGAGTCATCCGAGAGGGCGATGGTCGAGATCCAGGGGCTGAAGCTCGCGCCGAGTGCGGCCATGAAGGAGAAGCGTCTGGCCGCCCTCCTGGCCGGCCGCAGCGCCGCGGAGCCTGCGCTGGAGGAGGCGCTGGTGTCCGCCCAGGTGCGCGGGAGCCTCGAGCTGGCGGGCCGGTCGGGCACGCCGGAGGAGCCGGGTTGGCGGCAGCGCTCCGCCGCCGCGCCATCTCCGCCGTCGACGCGCGTGTGCCCCTGACCGTCGAGGCGACCTTGAAGTGGCGGGAGGCGCTGACCGGTGGCCGCGCCCTGCGCCGGCGGGACCGTGACCGGTCCGGAGGGCCGCCGCCCGCGCCCGCGATGTTCGTGGCCTCGCGCCTCGCGATCATGGAGGATGGCTGGGGGGCGACAGCGCGTCGGGAGCTCACGGCCGCGCAGCGAGGCGCGCTGGCCTCGCGCGCATCATGGAGATCCTGCCTTTCGACGCCGGGAACGGGATGGTGGCGCGCCTGGCCGCGTCACCTGATGGTGAGCGGGCTCGCGGCGGCCCATCCTCGTGGGCGACGACGCGGAACGCTTGCGAAGCGGCATTGCACGCCGCCTTCCAGCTCGAGAACAGGCCGCTGGCCCGGCTGCTGGAGTCCGCGGCGGAACGCGCGCTCGACGTCTGATCGCCGCGCTCGGCCAGGCCGTCCGCCTGGCTCAGTCCTGATCGGTGAAGTCGCCGGCGCGCCCACGCACGGTCACGGTGGCGGTGGCTACGGCCACGGGACGGTTGGCTTTCCGCATGGTGACCTTGACGTTGTAGGTGCCCGCCTGCCGGAACGCGTGCTGCGCGGTGAAGCGACAGCTCGAGCGTGCCCGCCCGCTTCGAGCGGCGCGCGGTCCGATTCGTGCACGCTCTTGCCGCCGTCGTCCCAGTTCCATTCGATCTCGGGACAGTAGAGCTGGTCGGCCTCGTCGCCGCCCATGAGCTCGGCGGTGAGGAGCACGTTGACGGGGGAGAAGGCCATGCGCGGGCCGCGCACGCAGGTCCAGCCGCGGCTTGCGGGCCTTCTCCGCGGAGAAGCCGGCGGTGGCGAGTGAAGCAATCAAGATGGCGGTCGGCGTCGAGGTGCGCATGAAGTCTCCTCGCTGGCCGCCACCGCTCCTCTCGAGGGATCTGTCACCGGCCGGCCGGCGACGCCGTCACGCCTTTGCAAGAGGCGCGATTCCCAGTGTGCGCGATCACTCCGCCGGACTCGGAAGGCGCGCTTTCGCACGCTAATTCGCGGAATCAGAAGAAGAGAACGGCCGGCGCGGGGCCAGCCGTCGTGCTCTCGGTGCGCTGCGCAGCGGCTGTGCGAGAAACCGCGCTTCGCTGGCAAAGTGTGGCGAACGACTCAGCGGCGGCGCGTCTCGGGTCAGGTCCCTCGTCGAGGTATCCGCGAGCCTGGTCGCGGCGGGCCAGGATCTCCGGACGACGTGCGCAAAGCGCTCCGCTGTCCTCCTCCTGCACGCCCATGGCGCGGCCGATGTCGTCCACCTGGTTGTGGTCCGGCGACGGCATGTCGCCCACCGGCGTCTCGTCGCCGACGAACGGCGTTGCCGGTGACGCTGTTGTCGGGATCGCCCGCAAGCAGGGGCCTGGTCGATCGCCGGGGATCTCGTTGTCGGTGGCATGCCGGTGCGGCGACTCGAGCGGCACGACGCCCGTGGCCAGCGCCTCGGCGGCCACCGCGGTCGGGAGGAGGACGATGCAGCCGCCTCTTCCACGTACTGACAGCGGGGATACTGGTGTGCGCCTCGCGGCCGGCCTGCGGGTTGCGGATCGGTTTCGCCATGTATGCCTCCTTCCACCACCATAGCCCGCGGCCAGGGGCCGCTCGTGCGCGCGTGCTACGATTCCGCGCGTGGGCCCGAGAGGTCCCTTCCGAGGTGCGTCGTCTCCTGGAGGCGCTCCGGGACGCCGGGGACGGCCCCTACCTCGTGGGCGGCGCCGTGCGCGACGCCCTCCTCGGCCTGCCTCACAAGGATCTCGACATCGAGGTCTTCGGCCTCCCCCTCCCGCATCTCAAGGAAGTGCTCGCCCGAGCCGGGCGCGTGGACGCGGTCGGCGGAGGCCTTCACGATCCTGAAGGTCAGCGGTCTCGAGGGGGCGGAGGGGGCAGTGGACGTGTCCCTCCCGCGGCGCGATTCCAAGGCGGGCCCTGGACACCGCGGCATCGCGGTGTCCGGCGATCCGGACCTGAGCCTCGAGGAGGCCGCCCGCCGCCGGGACTTCACGATCAACGCGTTGATGATCGACCCCTTCGCGGGGGCGCTGGCCGATCCCTTCGGCGGCCAGCGCGACCTCGAAAGGCGGGTCCTGCGCGCGGTCGACCCGGGGACGCTCGGCGAAGACCCGCTGCGCGCGCTGCGCGCGGTCCAGCTCGCGGCGCGCTTCGAGCTGGCGGTGGATGCGGAGACGGCGCGCCGGTGCGCGGCGATGCCCTGGGCGAGCTGCCGGCGGAACGGATCTTCGGCGAGGTCAGAAGCTGCTGCTCAAGGCGCGGCGTCCTTCGATCGGGCTGCGGCTCCTCCGCGAGTGGGGCCTGCTGCCCGCGGTCGCGCCCCGAGCCGAGTCCTTGATCGACACGCCCCAGGATCCCGAGTGGCACCTCGGAGCGACGTCTGGATCACACGCTCCTGGCCGTGGACCAGGCCGTGCCGCTTGGCTCGAGGGTCACGCGCCGCGCGCGCACGCGGTGATGCTGGACACCCTGGTGTCACGATCTGGGCAAGCCAGCGACGACGCGGATGATGGACGGCCGGCTGCGCTCTGTGCGCCCACGAGGAGGCGGGATTGCCAGCCACAGAATGCGCTGCTCGACCGCTGGAACGTCCATCGCCTGCACGGGTACGACGTCCGTGCCCGGGTGCTCGGCCTCGTCGGCAATCACCTCAAGCCCGGCCAGTTCTACGACGATCGGGAGCGCGTCGGAGCCGGCGCCATCCGCCGCCTGGCCCGGAAGTGCGAGCCGGCGCTCCTCTATCGCGTGGCCGCGCCGATTGCCTGGGACGAACGGGTGACTTCGCGCCCGTGGCCATGGAGTGGTTCCTGGAGCGGGTCCATGCCCTCGAAGTCGCGGAGCGGGCGCCCGACCCGCTTCTCCTGGGACGCCATGTGCTGGAGCTGGGCGTGAGCCCCGGGCCCGAGGTCGGCCGCATCGTGCGTGCCGTCTACGAGCGCCAGCTCGACGGAGCCATGCGCACGCTCGTGGAAGCGCAGGAGGAAGCGCGACGCCTGCTGGCGGAAGGTGCGGAGGCCGGAGCCGCCCGGCCCGCGGGGAGCGATGCGCGATGAGCCCGAGCCGCCCACTCTCCGACGACGAGCTCGAGGCCGTCGCTCGAGCGCGTGGCGCGCCTCGGCGATCGAGGCTGGCGCCAGCAGCCGGACGCGGGGCTCGGCCTGTTCACGCTGCGGGTGGCGGACGCGGACGAAGCCGTCCATCTCTACGCCGCGGCGGACAAGGGCCGCGCGGATCGTGAGACCTCGAATCCCCCGCCAGGACCTGCCCCGGCTGGTGGAGGAGGTGCGGCAGCTTACGCGAAGAGGCCGACAACGCGCGCGCCCGCGCCCGCGAAGCCGCGCGGGCGCGGCCGGTGGAGAAGGACGCGCGCCCGGCGCCCTCCGCCGCCGCGGGCGGCGGAGGCCTTCGCGATGGACGACGACGCGGCCCTCAGCCTGGCCGCGCCCTTCCGCGTCGGCCCCAAGGAGATGAAGGCGGCCCAGACCGATCCCCTGGCCGCCCCTCTCCGTTCAGGTGGCGAGAGGCCCTCCAGCCCGACGCCAAAGAACTCGAGCGCGCCCGCACTCATCGCCATGGCCTTCGCTGCCTCCAAGGGCGACCTCGACGCCTTCTGGGCGGCGCGCAAGATGAGAACCCAGCCCGAGGCGGGCAAGGCGGCCCGCAAGAAGTAGTCTGGCGCGCGGCCGCCGACGTTCAGATGGGGCCGCGCGTCCCGGCGTCAGGGGTCCGATAACGCCCCATGCTCGCCTCGCGATCGAGCACGGTGAGCGTGCGCTGGTAGAGATCGTCGACCTCGGCGCGGCTGCTCGCGATCGCGGTCAGCCCCGACCTTGCCGAACTGCGAGAGCGCGCCGATCAGGTGGAAGAGCACGCCGCGACTCCGTGGCGTGGCTGTAGTGGAGCTTGTTGATCGGTCAGGATCTCGATCAGGTCCTCGGGCAGCAGGCCCGCGGTACGGCTCGGAGTGCAGGTTGTCCGTGGCGCGGTAGTACTTTGGCGTCTGGCCGGTGGACGAGAGGAAGAGGCCGGTCGCCGGATCGAGCTGCGCCGCCGGTCAGGAACTGCAGGGCGAGGTAGGGGTGCGTCGTGCCGCCCATGCGCAGGTTGATCTCCAGGGCCGGAGATCTTCCACTCCTCGCCGGGCGCGTCGCGCCAGACCAGGAAGTCGACGCCGAAGCGGCTGACCACGCCGTGGCTGGCCAGGACCTGCTGCCGATCTTGATCGCCTGCCTCCTGGATGCGCATGCCGGTAGCTCGTCGCGGGCGGGGAAGCGGCAGCCGAGGAAGACCTGGCCGCTGGGGCCGCCGAGGATCTGGTCGTGGGTCGAGATCGGCAGCGACCTCGCCGCGCGGGCTGATGCGCAGCTGCGCGCTGGGCGAGGCCTTCTCCGCGCGCCTCGATGAACTCCTCGACGATGCCGCCCATGCGCGGCGAACTTCTCGAAGTAGACCGTCGAGCGTCTCGGTCGGCACCGGCGAACTCGAGCTGCGCGCAGCGCCTCGCGCGAGCGCTGGCCTGCGCCGTCGTCCGGGATAGCGGAAGATGCGCGTTGCCCTCGCCCGAGAAGCTGTCGTTGAGCTTGACGCACGGCGCGCCGCGATCCTCGGCCGCGCGGCGCGCAGGTCCTACGAGCGCGTTCACCGACGTCGTGCTCGGTGCGCAGGTCCTCCGAAGCCCAGCGGCAGCGTCCACGCCGGCCTCGCGGAAGACCTTGCGGCTGCCCGACTTCGTTCCCAGATGGATGAGGTTCGGGTCGCACGCCGTTGAGCGGGATGCCGAGCAGCACGGCGAGCCGGCGCTCGAGCGGCGTCGAGTTGAAGACGGTGAGGTAGGCGCGCTTGGTGTCGTCGATGCCGTCGCGGATGCGCTGCGATGAGGCGCGGCCGCTCCAGGATCTTCTCGGTGAGCGAGCGCGGGGAGGCGTCGTGGGCGCAGAGCAGCGTGAGCGCGCGCGCGGGCGTGGCTCGCCGGGATGCCGGCCAGGAACTGGAAGTAGTACTCGAGCATCGATCGGGTGCACCGGCTGCGAGGTGACGAACACCATCCGCGCGCGCGGATTGCGCAGGCGGATGAGGAGGAAGAGCAGCCGCTCCTCGTAGAAGCTCGCCCCCGGCGAGCTTCGCAGCTCCGGTCTGGTCGAGGGTGAGCGAGGGCACCACCACGGAGGTGTAGGGCTCCTCGTCACGGATCGACCAGCGCCTCCCACACCTCGTGCGAGCCGGGGCTTCAGCAGCTCGAAGCGCGCGATCGTCCTCGGGGTGAGGTCGGCGGGAAGCGGCGGGCGCAGGTCCATCGACGGCTAAGCCTATCCCTAGCCGCGGCGCGGGGAACGGCCCGTGCGCGTCCCGCTTCCGGGAAGCCTAGGTCCGGCATCCCGGACGGACGGAGGGACGGTCGTTTCCGCAGGACTCCACGAATCGGAGCCGGGTCCGTGACTTGGCGCCGGCCCCGGTCCCGGCTCCGCTGGCGGCGTTCTTGCCTTACGTGTCGGCACCTGGCGCGCGGCGGGAACGGCCTACCGTGATCTCACGGTCCCTCTTGCAGCGGCTGTCCCGCCGGCGCCGGGGATGAGAGGCCTACTTCCGCGTCGGAGCGTGCCCGCCTGGAACCCGGCCGGCCGCGCCTGCAGGGCTCAGCGGCAGCTCGTCTTCGTGGAGGGGAAGGGTCACGCCGAGGGCGGCCGCGCGCAGCCGCACCTGCCGGTAGATCTGGTAGCGCAAGGGCCCCATCAGGGTGAAGTCGGACGTGAGGTGCAGGCGCAGGTCGGCCGCGTCGTCCGGGTAGGTCTCGGTGAGGACGCGCGCGCGGTCGTCGAACCACTCGCGGGTCACCTCGCCGCGGTCGAGCTTCTGGTGGAGGACGAGCATCTGGCGCGAGCGGTCCACGATCTCGGGATGGTGGTTCACCGCGAAGATGCGCGGCATGCATGCCGCCCGGTCGCGGGCCCACTCGACCATGGTCAGGGCCTCGCCCGCCGGCCCGCCGCACCCGCGCGTCTCGTGGCCGATGGCGATCAGCGCCCGCCGCGAGCGGCCCCGGAGACGCGACGAGGTCGTAGAGGCGGTGGTCGACGATGCGCAGCCGCCGATGCGTCCGGCAGCTCGTCCGCGAGCTGCCGGAACCAGGATGCTGCAGGCCTCGTCCGTGAGCACGTTCTCGAGGATGCCCGCGCTCTTGCCCCCCTTTCCGCGGGACGCGAGCATCGGCATGGCGACGTCCGACCACCGGCACATCACGCCGAAGCTGTGGCAGACCGCGATCAACGCGGTGTCGGGAGTCGCGGATCCGGTCGAACAGCGCGAAGAGCCGGGGCTCCCAGGCCGGGTCCTCGCGAGCCCCTGCGCGCCCTCGGCGCGGCCGTCGTTCTGATGCGGGTCGATGTGGCCGGGTCCGCCCGTGCCCACGTAGATCGCGAAGCGTCCCCCGGCGCCTCCGGGATCATGTGGCGCTGCCGCACGCATCGAAGGAGACGGCACGCGATGCGCAGCCCATTGGGCTCGAGCACGGGAGCGAGGTCGCAGGCGGCGTCCTGCACGGCATGGACGATGCGAGTCGTGGCCCAGGTTGGGCCAGCCGTGGTTCATGTCCAGGATGGCCACGTCCACCGTGCGCGCTCGTCCGGGGGCGGCAGGTCGGCCGGGGACTCGACGCGCACGTAGTCGTAGCGATGCGCGGGCGCAACGTCGGGCACTCGCTGAGGCAGTATTCCTTGCCGTACGTCCGCTTGAGCTGGCAGGTGGCGGCGGGGCCGAGGAGCAGCCGAGCGGCGAGGCCATCTGGAGAGTCTACAAGGTCGCGCCGGGTCTCGTCCACCAGGAAGTCCACCACCGCGCGCAGGTCGTGCGTGTTCTCCCAGACCGCGATCTGCCGGTCGGCGCCCGGTGCTCGCCGGCATGGGCCCAGACGCGCAGGCGGGTCATCTCCTCGCGCGTGCCGAGCTCGTCCACCACGTCGTCGACGAAGTCGAGGACCTCGACGATCAGCGTCGCGCGTGGGCGCTCCGCGCTTGAGGTCGAACGCGATCATGCTGGCCGTCCAGGCCGCGCTTGAGGGCGCGGAACTTGTTCTCCATGATCACCGCGCGCGCGTAGTACGCGGATAGCGAGGTTGCGACTCGATGAGCCGCCAGCAGCTTGGCCACCAGGGCCTGGCATGAGGGCGGCGATCGTGATCGTCTCCTCCATCGCGGCGGGGGATGTCGCAGATGCGGAACTCGAGGGTCTTGAAGTAGGCGTGCGGGCGCACGTCCCACCAGATCTTCTTGCCGTCGTCGATGCAGTTCGTGCGCACGAGGAGGTCCACGTAGCTTCTGGTAGTCGTCCCAGGAGCGGTAGAAGTCCGGGATCTGCGTGCGCGGGAAGCGCTTGAAGATCGTCGAGCGCACCGGACTTCACGCCCGTCTTGCGGCCGCACCAGAAGGGCGAGTTCACCGGAGAGGGCGAGCAGGTGGGGCAGGAAGAGCACGCACGCGCGTTCATGATCTGGATCTGCATCTCCCGGTCCTCGATCGCCGACGTGGACGTGGAGGCCGAAGATGAGGTTGGCGCGCGCGAGGTCCTCCATCTCGTTGACGATCTCCTTGTAGCGGCTCGCGGTCCGGTGATCTCCTGGTCCTTCCAGTGGCTGAAGGGATGGGTGCCCGCGGCCACGATGCGCACGCCGCTCGTCTCGGCCATGCTCCACGCAGAGCGCGCGCGGCTGGCTGCACCGCCGCCCGCGCCTCGCGGATGTCGCGCGCAGACCGGGCGTGCCCACCTCCACCACGCTGCGGTGCAGCTCGGGCTTGATCTGGTCGCCCAGGTGCGCTGCCGCGACCAGCATCTCCTCGATGTGGCTCTTCAGCTCGCCGGTCGTCGGGATCGACGAGCTGGAACTCTTCTTCGATGCCGATCGTGAGTGGCTCGGTCACCGGTGGCTCGATGAGGAAGCGCCAGGCACCTGGCCGCCGCCCGAGGTCACGTTGGCGAGCGAGGTTCCGGACAGCGCGCGTCAGGAAGCCCTCCGACCTCGCCCTGGAAGACGAAGGGATCGAGGTCCACGACGAGGTCGCGGAAGCGCCAGGGCCGGGCGACAGCTCGGGGAAGCTCTGGCGCTGCAGCTTCACCTTCTCTCCTGCACGACGTACGAGGAGCCGCAGGGCCGTGCGCCAGCGCCTCCTCCCACTCGGTCTCCGACATCTCCCAGCCGATGAAGACGCCCTTGCCGCCGTACTCGTCGTTGGGCTTGATGCACGAGCTCGTCGCGGTGCGTCGCGGACGAAGCTCGGCGAGGTCGATCGGCTCGCCCTGCGCAGCGTCGTGCCGTCCTCGCGCACGCGGCGCGTCCAGGGCACGTGGGCGCGCGATGGCCTGTGCGCTCCTGCCTCGGTGAAGAGGGCCTGCAGCGTCGTCGTCGGTGAGCGACGGCGAAGATCGCCTTCTTGTGGATCGGGCTTGCAGCGGAACGGGATTCACGATCACGACCGCGCGCGTCGCGGACCGCGTGCAGAAGCGGCTGCAGCTCGCCGACCTGCTCGAGGAACTCGTTCACGAGCAGCCGCTTGTAGACGATGTCGATGGCCGTGCCCTCGTGCCGCAGGCGTGCCGCCCTCGAAGGTCAGGTGGCGCGGGTCGCACACGAGCGACGGATAGCCGCTGCGCCTCGAAGAACTCGCGGAAGAGGTGGTGCTCGGTGCGGGTGGGCACCTCCTCGTAGTCCACGATCGCGATGGTGGGCTGCTCGCTCTGGCCCCCCGCCTCGCGGTGGCAGGCGAGCGAGGGTCTCGAGCAGGCGCTCGCGCGCCTGGAAGCGCCGCAGCGTGTCCAGCGCTCCTGGAACCTCTTCACCACCGGCAGCTCCAGGAAGATGTCGACCAGCACCTCGTTGTAGGCGATCCCGCCGGGCGTCTCCGCGTTCAGCTCGACGAAGCTGGTAGGCGTCGGTGGTGATGAAGGAGTCGAGGCGCGAGGTGGGGGAGCGAACGGCGGTAGCCCGGGATCGATCCGCAGAGCTCGCGCTCCTCGGCGGTGACGTCCACGCGGTCCCACAGCTCGTCGGCCGAGGTGCTTCTCGACCTTCTCGATGGCGCGGAAGATCCCGCGGCAGACGCCGCGGATCTGCTCGTAGTCGGCGGCGGCGACGAAGTTCGGGCCGGGGAACGGCGCAGAGCACGCGGCCGCCGAAGGTGAGCCGGGCCTGCGCGCATGCGCTCGAAGAACCGCGCTTCGAGCTCCTCGACCAGCGCCTTGTCGTCCCGCAGCAGGCGGTGGTAGTCCTCGGCGGCACGAGCGGCGAGGGGGTCCACCCGGAATTGTACCTGCGGGACGGCAGGGTCGGCTGGCTCCGTTTGCTGTAGTCCCTATATGGCCTCCAGGAACTCTTTGCCGGATGGCCCCGCACAGCGCAGGAGGGAATTAGATGCGTCCTCCGCCATGTTTCTCTTTCATTGGCCGTATTGGGCTTCGCGGTGGCGGCACGCCGCCGTGCCACGCCCAGGAGTCCCGGGACGACAAGTTCGGCGCCTGGGACACGAACCGCGACGGGCGTCTCCGAGATGGGCGAGATGCAGCAGAACCAGGCCAACTTCCGGGCCATGGACTGCAATCACGACGGATACCTGTCCACGCGACGAGTTCACCAATCGCTATCAGTGTGACGAGAACAACGCGAACGTCGACGGCCCCTGCCCCGCCCGGCGTACGAGAACCGGCCGGCGCGCCAGAACCAGGACGAATTCCTGGCGGCTGGATGGCAACCGGGACGGCGTCCTCACCCAGAGGCGAATGGGTCTCGGGGTTCGATGCCTTCCGCCGCTACGACCGCAGCTACAACGATGGCCGGGTGACCCGGGACGAGTGCGGGAACCCGCTCGACCCCGATGCCGCATGGAAGGAGCGGTTCCAGGCCGAGGACGCCTGAGCAACGCGACGGCGTGATCTCACGCGCGGGGAGTGGCGCGCGTCGCGCGCCACCTTCGACGCCCATCGACGGCGACCGCGACGGCGCGTGCTCGGCCTCGCTGAGTACTCGAGCACGGCGTCCACGCTCCCGCCACGGAGCGCTGCGCAGGCGCGCTTCGACGTCCATGGACCGCAACCGGGACGGCGCGCTGTCTCCGCTACGAGTCAGGCGCGGCGAGACGGTCTGCCTGCACTGCCGGCCGGTTCAGCGACAACGTGGTGACCCGTGACGAATACGCGACGCGCTCTACGGCACACCGTCCCCGGCACCGACACCTACGCCCGCGAGCAGCAGTTCACATGATCCTCGACACACAGCAGCAGCGGAAGAGATCTCGCGCGGCGAGGAAGTGGCGCGGTGAATCGGTCTCCTTCGACGCGGTGGACCGCAACTACGGGACAACCACGTGACCCGCGACGAGTACCTGGCCACCGCTGGGCACGGTCCTGCGGGAGGCGACCGGCGACCGCTTCCGCGTGCTCGACACGCAACCGGCGACGGCTACATCTCCACCGGCGAGTGGCGGGGAAACAGGCGGCGGCCTTCCGGGACGCCGACCGCAACCGCGACAACCACGCCATCACGCGACGAGGGTACGTGAACCTGTACAGCGCCAACAACACGGGCTACTGGGACGTGCGGGATCAGCGCTTCCGCGAGGCTCGACCGGAACAACGACGGCATCCTCACCAGCTACGAGTGGCGCGGGGAGACCGTCCCTTGCCAGCACCGCCGACCGCAACGGCGACCGCGCGGTGAGCCGGGACGAGTTCTTCGCCGCGTCCGGGTACACGGGAACCAGCCCCTACCGCCGGAGTGGGCTACGACCCACGCGCGACGAGCGCTTCTACGGCGAGGACCGCAACCGCGACGGCCGCATCGCCGCGGTCCGGAGTGGCAGGGTGAGCGCGGCGCTTGCGACATCCTCGACCAGAACCGCGACGGCTACGTCGGTGCAGCGCCGAGTACGCTGAGCCGCTCGGCCGCCCTCGCCGGGCAGTTCGCGAGCTGGGACTCCAACCGGGACGGCGTCCTCACCCGCGAGGAGTTCACGCTACCTGGCCGGCCGCTGTTCGACCGCCTCGACACCAACCGCGACGGCGCGTTCTCAGCCGCGACGAATACCTTCTGATGTAGCTGCGGCCCGGCGGCCGGGAGGCGCAGGCCCGCAGCACGCCTCCGGCTCTTGGTACCATCAGGCATGAGTCGATCTGCGCGAGCCTCTCGACGGCCTCATCGCCCCGCCACTCGCGCTTCACCTCCGGCACCACGTTCCCGCGCGCCAAGGAAATCCGGCTCTACGACACCACCCTGCGCGACGGCGAGCAGACGCCGGGCGTGGCCTTCACCCCCGAGCAGAAATACGAGCTGGCTGGCCACTCCCTCTCCGACGCCGGCATGCACATCATCGACATGGGCTTTCCGTCCGCCGCGCCGTCGGAGAGGCGGGCTCTGGGCTGAGTCGTCGAGGGCAGCAAGAAGAGCGCAGCCGGCCGCGACCTCGAGATCATCGTGATGTGCCGCTCAACGCGCGCGACATCGACGTCACCGTCGAGACGCTCGAGCAGATGGGATGCGGGCCGCCGACTGCACGTTCTTCATCTTCACGTCCGGCTCCGACCTCCACCTGAAGTACAAGATCGGGAAGACGCTCCTCGCAGCTCCGAAGGACGCAAGCCCGAGGAGTGGCTGGACCACCGCCGGTTTCGTTCTACCGCGAGGCCAACATCCGGATGTCCACGCGGGCGATCGCCCACGCGCGCAGCCGGGGCGTGCAAGGAGATCGGGATTCGGCGGCGGAGACGGCTCGCGGGCGGACGTCGGCTACCTCATCGAGCTGGCCCGCGCCTGCTACGCCGCGGGCGGGACGCGCTACTCGTTCCCGGACACCGTCGGCTTCTTCGCCCCCGAGGGCGTCGATTTCTACATCCGAAGCTGGTGGCGCGCGCTTCCCGACGGCCGCTCGTCATCCACTTCCACAACGACTTCGGCCTCGGGGCATACAACACGGTGCGCGCCCTGCACCACGGCGCGGCAGTCCGACCTGCACCGTGAACGGGATCGAGAGTACGCGGCCACCAGCTTCGGGACGAAATCCGACGCCCTCGGGGGCGAAGGAGCCGGTGTCCGGGAACAGCGCGTCCGCCCGCAGCGGCGGGCCAGCAATCCGCGCGTCCCGCCGAACTCGTCGCATGGTAACTCGCAGATGATCTCCTCAGCTCCCTGCATTTCCTCAGTACATCCCGATGTACTCAGGTGGAAGACCGAGACATGGCCACATCCCCCAGCATCTGCGCGTGGCTATCGGGTCGGCGCCGGATGCTGGCACCTAGCCGCGGCAATCGGCTCAGGCCTTGCTCCGATGGCACTGGTGCAAGCCTGTCGGCTGATCAGCCATCAGACGACCGGCCAGCCTGAGAATCTGCTCGACCCAGATGGCATAGGCGTAGAGGGTGGGTGATGAAGATCAGCCAGCCTGATGTTTCTTTGCATGTTTCCGAGGCTGACATCAGGAACCTTCGTCATGGAAAGACCACTAGGCATTTGACCTCCTCGAACGTTTGGCTCAGCAATTCCTCGTAGTCCCAATCCCAGTTTCAGACGGCCTGATGCGGTGCTCGCGGCACTGTCGGCACCACTTCGACCGGGCGATGCAGCCCGTCACAGATCGTCACCATGCTGCCACCCGGCGATATGCCCAGCCGGCATACACCGCCGTGCCGTTCGCAGTAACGATCCCCGCCGGCATGAAGTGCAAGTCTTACGGTCCTTCACAGAAGCGACCGCGTCACGGCAATACGATCGCCAACGCAGATTCACGGCCGTGTCAGACGTCGCGGTTGCGCGTACTCACCAGGAGGCGCTCACCATGGCGGCTGTCGTTGACGGTCGGTTTGTCAGATCGATGCTGAATGCTGTCGCCCATGGCGGGCTCGTCGCCAGATTGACGCGATCCCACCGCGTCGGCTCACCGCCTCTCCGTATTGTGCAGTCAGCTGCGCAATACTCGCGGGGCATGGATTTGTGCCGCGATAAAGTCTCCGTTGTCTGTTCCGGTCGTACGGGAACTGTAGCGTCTGTGCGGCGGCGATCGGCGACTGCGCGCTAGGCAATTCGTAGAGTTGAGCGCGCTGCGTCGCGGACGTCGAGAACGCGGCGCTTTCGTACCGTCGTGACCGAGGTCACATCGGCCTGGAACACCACAACCATTGCTGCTCGTCGAGCGAACTACATATGACCTCACCGGCCGTTGCGATCTGTATTGAAAGTATGAATGTGGTTCTCGAGCCGCCGGGAGTGTCTGGTTCTGTTGCGCCGGCAATTATCTTACACCGGGCGAGGAGCAGAACGTTGTTCTATCACTGCTGATTGGCAATAAGGGTATACATCCAATCGTGGGCCACGTCCGTGACAGCAGGTCTATTACTACTCGCCCAGTCTTTGTCTAAGCTCCAGATTTAATCAGGGCTTTGGGTGCGGCCGGAGTGCCACCACCTGTGCGAGGGCATGCAAATCCGGCACAGAGTAATAAGGGGACACGGCAGTACCAGCTGTGTGAGTTCGAGTTCCCCTGCCCGCTGACCCACCTGCTGAAAATGTCATCGAGGCATCACTGCTGCACGCGCATCACGACCCCTCACGTGGCCGATCTCCCATCAGGTATTTATGCAGCCAAATTCGCCAGCGTGAGCGAAAATACCGGACCAGTGGAGCGTTTGAGGAGAGCGCGAGCTCGTGCTGATTCTTACTTACTCGACCTCGCCTAACCACCGACGCCCGCTCGTCAGCGACACCCGGCAGTAGCAACAGTTAGCTGTAGGTATCAGAAGCGACTCTTTGTGACAGACAAAATCATAATCTGAGAACCATCGCCATCGTCTTGACGCAGCTCTCTTCCGCAGTTCTTCGAGCAAATCCGGCATCGTAATGCGACCCGCGCCTGATTATCTTATTCCTCGACTACTCCGATCGCGCGCGCGATCATCATCCCGCGGCCGATCGGCGAACCATAGCGTTTGACGGCGATGCAGGCCAACGCCGATTACCTGGACGCGCCGCGTCGCAGTGAACACCGGCCGCCACGCGCTTCTCAACCCAACGACAGCCCGATCGGCTGGGGCGACGAGATGGGAGAAGCGCAGCCTCTGCGTCGTACTGGCGACCTACGGTGATGACTACTGTCGCTGCGAACCTCGGCGTACGGTGACAGCGCGATCAGCCGCAAGCTGCCCGACTGCGCCACCAGCACAACACTTCCAGAATTTCGGCTGACGGCTTTGTATTGCAATAAAGCCTCTTGATCACCGGGACTCTCACCATCGGCATTTCAGTGAGTCGAACATCAGCAGTAGCTCGTCATAGTGACGAGCTCCGCCGCGCGTCAGCCATGCAGACATCCGCGGGCGCAGGCCGCGGTGCTTACCTGTGGGATGGCGCAGGCGCCGCTCAGACCGAAGCCGCAGCACCGGTCGTCGGCGAATGCTCGCGCCAACCTCCATTCCCGTCGAGATCGGCGTTAGCGCGGTGCGCGGATTCACCCGTCTCTAAGCGTCTCGCTGACACTTTTAGTTTGGCGTGAAATCCACGCGCTGCATTACGGAAGGTTCGTGGACTCGTGCTGTTTCGTCTGGTGGTTATGCGCCCGCTGCCTCCCCAGCCGGACGATGATCGCGCCTGGTCTAACCTCGGCTCATCTACGGCATTCACGCCGCTCAACGCGACCTGAACGTATTTTTGTTCGATATTGGCGATCGTCAGTCGTCGACGACGTGGTGAACGTTTGCGAACCACCTGCCAGCACCAGCTAGATCTGTAAACTCCCAGTGAGGCTCTCTGGTGGTGGGCACGACCTGACACTCGCCACCAGACCTGGCCTCCGCCCCTCGCTCACCGCCCAGCCATCCAGCTGGGCACCAGGCATCATCTTGACTCCGTCACGTCAGTCCCATTACCCATGCACCGATGGGTGTGCATCCTGTGAACGGCAGTGAATTGGACACCGCTGCATTTATCTTGAAACATGAGCATCACTTAGGTGCTCAGCCTCGTGCGGCAGCTCACGCTCAGAAGTGAATGGCTCCACATCATTTAAATGTTGACACAGAACTTTGAGACAAGGACTTGGCTGGAGAGCTGCACATAGCTGCGCTTTCGTTTGTCACTCGGCCCACCTGCTGATCTGCCACTTTCTCGCTTGATTACAGTCGCCATGCCTCTCACGGAGAGAGACCTCGAGGGTGATAACTGGCACTGCAGCTGCCACCATGCGGACCTCGACCGCACGCCCGACCCATAATGCGCTCACTTAAGATCTATTCATCGACCACGTGCACGTGGCGATAAATTGGGCCACTCATAACACGCCGCTCTTCTTGGTATTCTCCCGAGGATGGGTGTTTAAGCCGAATACTCGACCAGGCAGTGATGCCCGGTGGTGCCCAGGCACGCGCGTTCGGCACGACCGACCCCTTTACTTCCGCGCATCCGACTCGCCTGATGAGACACCAGTCTGTCAGACTCCCCTCACCGAACGGCTAGCTGCTGGTGCCCTGGTAGAATCCCTCTCATCCCAGTAGAGAGTTCGATGGTCACGGTGTATGAATGAGCACTGCGGACCGGGGCCGCGGAGTCGGACCCAGCGGTGCAGGTCCTCCAGTGGCTTTCCGATCAAAGATCGGATGCCGGACTTCCCAGGCGCTTTGCCCGAAGGCTCGTCCCCTACGCCGCGACACGTGCCCAGCTCGACCTCACTCAGCGGTTTGAGATCAGCTCAGCTGCCCTGAATAAGACCCATTACCCTACCTCGTGGTCATTCATGATCCAGCAGTACGGGCAAACTGAAGCATTCTTCACTCCTCTCCTTGCGCAGTCCCAGTGATCGTCACCTGCCGTTAAGTCTGCTCATTTCCACTACTTTCCAGTTCACAACCATCCCAGTGCAGCCACCACGCGCGGCTCACCTACTTTACGCTCCCAGCCACCTCGCGGAAGATCCTGGGGCGGCCGCTGCCCAACGCGGCGACTGTGACACCAGCGCCTACCTCGCTGTCTTCAACTCGACCGCTTTAAGCATCCCCTCATCCAGCCTCGACGGCAAATCCCGGCGGGTGGGCGTTGTGCACTGGCGTGATATTGCTGCGGTTAAATCAATCAACGACGCCTCTCGAGAGGCTACTGCCTCACGATCGGGCACTACGACTGGTGCTGCGCTTCAGTTCGCGATGATCGCAGCTCTCTGCC
>ERZ1370068.6901-contig-5853_pt1 | contig 25976 bp, 29 predicted proteins | sample MGYA00561227_ERZ1370068 | MGnify/ENA primary metagenome ERZ1370068 (study PRJEB38410, sample SAMEA6850437) | metagenome | study: Metagenomic assessment of the ecological functions of the soil: analysis of the soil microbiota associated with the...
ATTACGTATTGCTGGTTCTTGCCGTTCTTCCACAGCGACTGGTGCGTGTGCATGCCGGAGCCGTTGTCCTGGAACAGCGGCTTGGGCATGAACGTGGCGGTCTTGCCCCACTTCTTGGCGGTGTTCTTCGCGCAGTACTTGTACCAGAGCACCTTGTCGGCCATCTTCGTCAGCGTGTCGAAGCGCATGTCGATCTCGGTCTGCCCGCCGGTCGCCACCTCGTGGTGGTGCACCTCGACGCGCACGCCGACCGACTCCAGCGCCAGCACCATGTCCGACCGGATGTCCTGGAACTGGTCCATCGGCGGCACCGGGAAGTAGCCCTGCTTGTAGCGCGGCTTGTAGCCGAGGTTGGGCTGCTCCGGCGTGCCCTCCTTGCCGGTGTTCCAGGCGCCGGCCGCCGAGTCGATGAAGTAGTAGCCGGAGTTGTAGTTCTGGTCGAAGCGGATCGAGTCGAAGAAGAAGAACTCCAGCTCGGGGCCGATGAAGATCGTGTCGGCGACGCCCGGTCTTCTTGACGTAGGCCTCGGCCTTCTGCGCGATGTAGCGCGGGTCGCGCGTGTAGGCCTTGCCGGTGACCGGGTCCTTGACGTTGCAGATCAGCACGAGCGTCGGCACCGCGGTGAACGGATCCATCTGGGCCGGTCGAGGGATCCGGGATCAGCAGCATGTCGGACTCGTCGATGGTCTGGAAGCCGCGGATCGACGATCCATCGAAGCCGAGCCCGTCCTCGAAGATGCCCTCGCTCAGCTCGGACACCGGGATCGAGAAGTGCTGCCACAGACCCGGCAGGTCGATGAAGCGGAGATCGACGATCTTGACGCCTTTCTCCTTGGCCAGCTTGAGCACGTCCTTCGCGGTCATGCGGAACTCCCTTCTCCCTGTCGGTGGTGTAAGAATGATGCCGCACAGCCCCGGGGTGCGCCGAGGGCCCGCTTACCTTAGTGAAATGTCGTCGGTCAAATCAAGCGCCCGTCAGTGCGCCGGCCGCGGCTTCGCCTCCGTTGTCGGTCGCATGCTCGCGCGAAGGCTCCGCCACTCTGGGTGTACTCGCTGTAGGAGCCGCCCGCCGAACGCGTAGGCCGTCTCCGAAGTGCTGCGAGAGGTCGAGACCGGCCACCTCGTCCTCCGTCGGTCACCCGCAGCCCGACCAGGACGTCGACGACCTTCAGGATGACGAAGGTCCCCACGATGGCCAGCGCGTAGGTGGCCAGCACCGCCACGATCTGGGTCCACAGCTGCCCGGGGTTGCCGGCGAGAGGCCGTCGCCGCCCGCATCGTTGATCGCCTTCGATGGCGAAGAGCCCGGTGGCCAGCGCGCCCCACGTGCCGCCCACGCCGTGCACGCCGACCACGTCGAGTGAGTCGTCGTAGCCCGAGCTTCGACTTGAGGTTGCACGCCATGTAGCAGAGCGCGCCGGCCACGGCGCCGATCACCAGCGCCGACATCGGGCCGACGAAGCCGGACGCCGGCGTGATGGCGACCAGCCCGGCCACCGCGCCCGAGGCGGCGCCGAGCACGGTCGGCTTGCCGCGCATCGTCCACTCCGTGAACATCCAGCCCAGCGCGGCGGCGGCCGCCGCGGTGTTGGTCGCGATGAACGCGCTGGCCGCGAGGCCATTCGCCTCCAGCGCGCTGCCGGCGTTGAACCCGAACCAGCCGAACCACAGCAGGGCCGCGCCCATCACGGTCATGGGCAGGTTGTGCGGCTGCATCGGCTGGTGACCGTAGCCTCGACGCTTGCCGAGCACGATCGCGCAGACCAGCGCGGAGACGCCGGAGGAGATGTGCACCACGGTGCCGCCGGCGAAGTCGAGCGCGCCGCAGCCCCTTCAGCCAGCCCCCGTCGGCCCACACCCAGTGGGCGAGCGGATCGTAGACGAACGTCGCCCACAGCACGGTGAACAGCAGGAAGGCCGAGAACTTCTTGCGCTCGGCGAAGGCCCCGGTGATCAGCGCCGGGCGTGATGATGGCGAACATCATCTGGAACAGCATGAAGACCTGGTGGGAATGGTCTTCGAAGTACGCGTCGAACGGCTCCACCCCGACGCCGCGCAGGCCGATCCACTCGAGTCCCCCGATGATGCCGCCCTTGTCGGGGCCGAAGGCCGAGGCTGTAGCCCCACAGGACCCACTGGATCGAGATCACCGCCATGATGATGAAGCTCTGCATCAGCGTGGCGAGCGCGTTCTTCTGCCGGACCATGCCGCCGTAGAAGAGGGCGAGGCCGGGCGCGGTCATCATCAGCACCAGCGCCGAGGAGGTCAGCATCCACGCCGTGTCCCCCGGTCGATCTTGGAGGGCGCGGGGGCCGGGGCAGCCGCGGCCGGCGCTGGCGGTGGGGCCGTGGTCTGCGCCTGCGCGCACGCCACGGTCAGTGTGGCCAGCACGAGCAGCGTCGCCAGTGCAAAGGTGAGCCGTTTCAAATGTGTCCTCCTGGGTCGCCGGCGATTTAGAGCGCGCTCTGATCGCTTCTCGCCGGTCCTGATGCGGATGGCCGTCTCCACGTTCAGCACGAAGATCTTCCCGTCGCCGATGTTGCCGGTCTTGGCCGCGGCAGCCACCACCTCGGCCACCTTGTCGCACGACAGATGGTCGGGGACCACGACCTCGATCTTGATCTTGGGCAGGAAATCCACCGTGTACTCCGCCGCCGCGGTAGAGCTCGGTGTGGCCCTTCTGCCGTCCGAAGCCTCGCACTTCGGAGACCGTCATGCCGATGATCCCGATGCCGGTCAGGGCTTCCTTGACGTCGTCCAGCTTGAACGGCTTGATGATCGCCTCGACCTTTTTCATTCACCACCCTCCCGAGGCCAGGCCCGGGGAGCAACGCTCATGCCGTCCCTCCCTCAAAGAAATCACATCGTTCCGGGATAACAGCAGCCCCGACCTGCCGCTTTCTTGGGCAGCCGCCATCGGAATGCACGCGTTTCAAGCGCTGACCGATCGCTCAAGGGGTCTCGTCGAGGGTAGCGATGGGGGCCCGGTCGGGGTCCCACCTGACTGCACACTCGCGAAGGTCACGGCTCCGCCGGGGCGCGGAGCGTGGGGGTATGGGGGCCATTTCGAGGCCCCCATGTGGTCAAGGCCGGCGCTGCGGGATGTTGTGCTTGCGCATCTTCGAATAGAGTGTCGGGCGGCGCAGGCCGAGCAGGGCGGCGGCCGCCTGCTTGTTCCAGCGGGTGGAGTCCAGCGCCTTGAGGATCGAGGCGCGCTCGATCTCCTCCAGCGAGCCCGACGGCACTTCCGACGGTGCGATGGAGCCGCCGAGCGCCCCTCGCCGCCGCCGTGCTGGAGCGATTCCGGCAGATCACCCAGCGTGAGCTCGCGCCCGCGCGCGACCAGCACCGCACGCTCGAGCGCGTGCTGCAGCTCGCGCACGTTGCCCGGCCACGCGTAGACCATCATGCCGGCGGTAGGCCTCGGGCTCGATGCCCTCCACCGGCCGCTGGTGCTTGGCGCGGTAGCGCTCGAGGAATGAGCGCACGAGCACCGGAAGATCCTCGCGCCGCTCGCGCAGGGGCGGCACCGCGATGGTCACGGTGTTGATCCGGAAGTACAGATCCTGGCGGAGCTGCCCGTCCTTCACCGCCTGCTCGGGGCTGCGGTTCGTCGAGGAGAGCAGCCGGAAGTCCACCGGGATGGACTTGGCGCCGCCCAGGCGGCGGACCACGCGCTCCTCCAGCACGCGGAGCAGCTTGGCCTGCAGGTCCACCGGCATCTCGCGTGATCTCGTCGAGCAGGAGCGAGCCCCTGTGGGCCTCCTCCAGCAGGCCGATCTTCTCGGTGGTGGCGCCGGTGAACGAGCCCTTGGTGTGGCCGAACAGCTCGGACTCGATGAGGTCCTTCGGCAGCGCGGCGCAGTTGATCTTGATCCACGGACCGTCCGGCCGCGCGCTGCGCTCGTGCAGCGCGTTGGCGATCAGCTCCTTGCCGGTGCCGCTCTCGCCGATGATCGAGGACGTTGGCGTCGGTGTCAGCCACCGAGGCAATGGTCTCCATCACCCGCTGGATGCCCGGAGCGGAGCCGAGGATCTCGCTGTCGGCGGTCTGCTCCACCAGCCGGCGGCGCAGCTCGGTGTTCTCGACGACGAGCTTGCGGTGCTCGAGCGCGTTCTTCACGAGGCCCAGCACCTCGTCGGGCTCGAACGGCTTCTCCACGATGTGGAAGGCCCCGGCGCCCTTCGTCGCCTCCATGGCCTTGCGGACCGAGCCGTAGGCGGTGATCACGATGACCTCGAGGGCGGGATCGCGCGTCTTGAGGTCGCGGGTGAGCGAGAGACCGTCACCGTCGGGCAGCATGAGATCGACGATCGCCACGTGGGCCTCGGCCTGCGCCACCGCGCCCAGCGCCGTGCGCACCGACCCGGCGATGCGCACCGAGTAGCCCTCGGCCTCCAGGGTCAGCCGCAGGCCATCGGCGATCGAGGCTTCGTCGTCGACCACCAGCACCGTGTGTCTCATGCCCGCGCTCCGTCGCGCGCCTTCGGCCGGCGCCACCGTCGACCGGGAGCCGGATGGTGACCCGTGTGCCCCTGCCCCCGTGCTGTGAATGGCCAGATCTCCGCCGTGAAGGTCGACGACGGACCGGGCGAGCGCCATGCCCAGCCCGGTGCCCTGCGGCTTGGTCGTGAAGAACAGATCGAACATACGCGACAGTGTCTCCTCGGTCATCCCGCACCCCGTGTCCTCGATGATCACCGTGACGGTCCGCGTCTCGGCCGAGAAGCCGGTGCTGACGGTGAGCTTGCCGCCTGGTCCCAGTGACTCCATCGCGTTGAGGACGAGATTGAGCATGGCCTTGCGCAGCTCGCGCGCGTCCAGCATCGCCTCCGGACAGGAGGCGTCGTAGGCGCGCACGACCTCCACGCCCGGCGTCTCGCACTTGGCCTCGCGCGAACGACACGCACTCGTCGAGCAGAGCGGGCAGGCGCGTCGGCACGCGGTGCAGCTCGGGCGGCCGGCCGAAGGCGGTGATCTCCTGCACGACGGCGGCCAGGTGATCGACGGTGGAGGTGATCTTCTGCGCCAGCTCCGATCCCTCCCCGTCCCCGTTGCGGGTCAGCCGCTGCTCGAGATGGCGGGCGTACAGTCGCAGACCGGCCAGCGGGTTCTTCAGCTCGTGCGCCACCTGGGTGGCCATGCGCCCGAGCGCGGCCAGCGCCCCGGTACGCAGGCGCTCCAGCTCGTGGGTGTTGCGCACCGCCACCGCCGCCTGCGAGGAGAACAGCGCCAGCAGCTCAGGTCGTCCTCGGCCGGCTCGATGCCGGCCGCGGTCTCGATCACGAGTGCGCCGGCCGGTCCGCGCTGCACGACCAGGGGCGCCGCCACGATGGCGCCGGCCGCGCTGCCCGGAAACGTCACCGGCACGCCCTTGGCCATGGCCTCGGCAGCGGCCGCCTCCAGCGCCGGCCACGAGGGCGGCGGCGAGCCGGAGCTCGCCATCGGCACCAGCCGTCCGTGTTCTTGCTGGAAGACGACGCAGCGCTCCGCCTCCGTGGTCTCCACCGCCCCTGGGCCACCGCGTCGAGGACGCGCGCCATGATCCCCGACGACGCCAGTGTCTGGCCCACCGCCAGCAGCCGCTCGCGGTCGCGGGCCCAGCGGCGACTGGCCAGGGCGCGGCCGATCTTGGCCCGCAGCTCGTCACGCAGGAACGGCTTGGTGAGGTAGTCGAAGGCGCCGCGCTGGACGGCCTCGACCGCCGTCTCGATCGTGCCGTGCGCGGTCATGATCAGCACCGGCAGGCGCGGCTGGCGCGCGTGCACCGACTCCATGAGCGCGATGCCGTCGGTGGGCGCCATGCGCAGGTCGATCAGGGCCAGGTCGAAGCGCGTGCTCTCGACCGCGTTCAGCGCCTTCTCGGCGTCCGAGGTGGCGGTCACCTCGTAGCCCATCGCGACGAGTCGCATCTCGAGGACCTCGACGATCGCGAGATCGTCGTCGACCACCAGGACCTTTGCGCTTCATGGCCGCCGTCGCTCCAGTCTGAGGTCGATCTGCTTGAGACGTTCGAGGTCGACCCGCAGTCGGTCGGTCCTCGGCCTGCCGCGTGGCCAGCTCCTGGCGGGTGCGCGCCAGGTCGCCCTCGCGGCGGGTCAGATCTGACGCGCCTGCGCCAGCTCGGCGCGCAGCTGCATCACCTCGGCGCGCAGCTGCATCACCTCCGGCGCGCAGCCGCGCCAGCTCGCTCCGGCGCGATCGAGCATCGCCGCCAGCGAGTCGCGACTCTCCAGCGCGCGCGGCGCCGCCGCGGCGTCGGGAAAGCGCGCGAGGTACTCGTCGTAGGTGGCGACCGCGTCCTCCCAGGCGCCCTCGCGCGCCTGATGGTCGGCGCGTGAGAGCAGGGCCGGCCCGCCGCCGGTGACCGGCCAGGATGCGCACCCGGCGGTGGTCGCCATCAGCAGCAGCACGGCGGGCGCGCGGCTCACCGCGCTCGGGCTCGCCCGAGGGCGTACCTCGCGGGGCAACAGCACACTGAACCGGCTGCCCTTGCCCTCGTGCGACTCCACGGTCACGCGCCCTCCGTGGGCCAGGACCAGCGCCCGCACGATGGCCAGGCCAAGCCCGGTGCCGCCCCGACCGGCATGCGCCTGCCGGTACGTCTCGAACACGTGCGGCAGCTCGGCGGCCGGGATGCCGATACCCGTATCCTCCACCTGCACTTCGCACTCGGGGCCCGCGTCGACGTTGCGCAGGACGACGTGCCCGCCCGTCGGCGTGAAGCGCACGGCGTTGGCCACGAGATTGACCACCACTTGCACGAGCCGCTCCTCGTCGCCGACGACCACGAACTGCGTGCCCACCCGCTCATGCCGCAGGCTGATGCCGGCCTCTTCCGCCTGGGGCCGCAGCTCCTCCGCGGCGCGCACGACGACCCGCTCGAGGTCCACCGGCACCTGGCCGATGGGCAAGCAGCCCGGCGCGCAGCCGCGAGACGTCGAGGATCTGATTGACCAGGCGCAGCAGCCGGTCGCTCGAGCGTCCGATGATCTCCACCAGCCGCGCCTGCTTGGGGGTCAACGGACCCGGCACGCCGTCGGCCAGCAAGTGGGCCGCCTCGCGTACCGACGTCAGCGGCGAGCGCGAGCTCGTGCGAGAAGTTGGCGAAGAACTCTTCCTGTCATCTCGTCCAGCTGGCGCAACCGCGAGGCCATGGTATTGAAGGCGCGGGCCAGCACGCGCCGAGCTCGTCGCGGCCGCCGATCGGAATCGGCTCGCGGAACGAGCCGGCGGCGACGGCGGCGGTCGCCTCCGACAGGCGTCGCACCGAGCGCGTGATCCGGAATGCGATGACCGCGGTGGCGGCCAGCGAGAGCAGCAGGGCGGCCCCGAGCGCGACGACGATGCCGTTCCACGTCCGTCGCTCCAGCCGTGCGATCTCGGCCTGGGCCCACAGCACGCGGGCGTGCGTGGCCTCTTGCAGCTTGTCCAGATGGACGACCACCTGCTCGATCGCGTCCCGCCCGGCCGGGGCCGTCGCCGTGCGCCGGCCGGCCTTGATCTGAGCATGCTCGGCGGCGACGGCGGCGCGATACCGCGCGAAGGCGCCGGTGGCCTCGGCCAGCTGCACCTTCTCCGCCTCGGTGTGGACGAACGCCTGGAGCCGTTCGAGATCGTCGCGCACCCGCTCGGCCGACTCACGCCAGAGCTCGGCATAGCGCGCGATCACCCAGCACCACGTAGCGAGCCTCCAGGCGCGCCAGTCTCTGGAGCCGTGTCGCGCACGCCCGCGTTCAGGCGTAGCGCGGGCAGCGACTCCGCGGCGATCTCCCGATTCACCGACACCAGCCGGCCGACGGCGCGCAGACTGATGGCGCCCACCGCCGCGAGCACGACGATGACCAGGGAGAACCCCAGGAAGATTTTCGACGCGAGTCGCATGCCGTCTCGTTTGCCCGCTCACCGACCCGCCACGTCGGCGGAAGCAGTCGCCACCGGAGTTGCCGGTGCCAGAAGCGTTGCGGTGAGCCTGGCGATGAGTCGCCGCTGCTCGTCCGAGACCCGCACGTCGACGACCAGGGTGGTCCGCCCACGGTGCACGATCTCCGCCTCAGCAACGAGGTGCCCCGATTCACGTTCCGGATCAAGTTTACAGATAGTTGCAGGGTGAGCGGAAATTGACCGGGCTGGAAGTCCGCGCTGGGGTTGGTCTCCCACATGGCCGCCGCCGTGGCGGTCTCGTCGGCCAGGGCGATGATGGCCCCGGCGTGGAACAGGCCGGTGAGCTGGGTCAGCTCGGGCTTGAAGTCGAGTCGGGCCTCCGCGCGCCCCTGGCCGGCCGTCACGAACCGGGTGCCGTGGGCCTCGATCATCGTGCCCCGGGCCCACTCGTTGATCTTGGCCGCGAACTCGTGGGGGTCACGCGGGCTCCGTGCCAATCCGGGGGCCCGGTCCTCGGCCCCGGAGCTCGGCGTGGATGTTGTGGCCTCGGGTCTCGTGCATCAGCAGGCTGAGCAGGGCGGCCCCGGCCACCAGCGCTGCACACACCGCGAAGCCGGTGCGGTACGCCTCGACCGGATAGTGGCGGACGCCGTCGGCCAAGGCGCCGGTCCAGTGCGCATCGAGCACCGCGCCCAGCGGCCCCTGCGTGAGCGCCGCCCCGAGGAACCCGCCGAAGTTCACCACGGCGACGGCGACGCCGTCGAGATGCGGTGGGTTCACCTCGCGGCCGATCGGCCACACCAGCACGAACGCGGCGCCGGCCAGACCCATGGCGAACAGCAGCGCGTACAGGCCGGCCAGCGGCAGCGCGCCCAGCGTCAGGACGAACACGGTCCACAGCGCGAGCTGGAGCGAGCTGAGCACGGCGTACAGCGCCTTGCGCCGGCCGAACACACGATCCGACGCCCAGCCGGTGAGTGGCCCGGCCACCAGCAGCGCCAGCGACGTGGCCATGGCGTAGAACGCGGCGGGCCGCGCGCCGAGCCCGTAGACGTCGCGCAGGCACGGCACGATCCACAGCATCAAGTTGCCGGGCCGCCGAGTACAGACAGAAGAAGGCGAGGAAGGGTGGCCACGTGTGCGGATTGCGCAGCACCTCGAGCGTGCCGGCCAGAACGGCGCGCAGCGGCACGGCGCTCGGGGCCGCGACGCCGGACGGCCGATCCGCACCACCATCACGCACAGCACGGCGAGCCCGAGCGTGAAGATCCCGACCCCGCCGAGCGCGCGCCGCCAGCCGATCGTCGCGACCAGCGCGGCCAGCGGCAGCGTCGAGAGCAGCGCGCCCAGCAGGCCGACGGTCGCGCTGAGCGCGGCGAGAAATCCGAACCGCGTCGGCGGAAACCACGCGGCGGCGATCTTGAGGGTGCCGATGAACGTGGCGGCCGCGCCGAGTCCGACGAGGAAGCGCCCGCCGAACAACATCGTCGGCTCCGCCGCCGCGCCCATCAGGAGCGCGCCGCCGCCCATGATCGCCCCACCGATAGCCAGCACGATCCGCACGCCGAACGCGTCGAGCAGAAGCCCGGCCGGAATCATCAGCGCGGCGTACGAATAGAAGTAGGTCGCGGCGAGCGCCAATGCCGGCGCTCGTCACGTCGAAGGCCTGCATGAGATCGCGGGCCATGACGCCCGGCGCGGCCCGGTGAAAGAAGCCGACGAGGAAGAGCAGGGCCGGGATCGTCCACATCCCCCAGCGCTGCCGCGGCCGAGCAGCGACTCTGTGCCGTTGTCGGCATGCCGCTCTGAGCATACGCGGACGAGGCCGGAGGCAAGAATAGCGCTTTGCACCCCGGGCAATTGCAATGCCTGGACGCGTGGCCTACTATGAGCGGGCGTTACCGACCCGCTGCATCGCTCCGGAGGGATTCGTGGAGTTCGGCGTTGCGCTCCCCGGCCGTGGCCCGATGGCCAGCCCCGACCAGGTGCTGAAGATCGCCGCGAAGGCCGACGCGCTCGGCTACGCTTCGATCTTCGTCACCGATCACGTCGTGCTTCCGGCCTCGATGGCCCGGTCCGTCTATCCGTACTCGACGACCGGCCAGCTGCCGGGCGGCGCGGCCCAGGACTATCTCGAGCCGATCGCAATGCTCGCGTGCCTGGCCCGCGTCACCGCGCGCGCGCGCCTGGGCACCAGCGTGCTGGTCATTCCCTATCGTCATCCGGTGCTCACCGCGAAGATGCTCGCCACCATCGATCAGCTCTCGGGCGGACGTGTGATTCTCGGCGCCGGCGTCGGCTGGCTGCGCGAAGAATTCGAGGCGCTCGGCACGCCACCGTTCGAGCAGCGCGGCATCGTCACCGACGAGTACGTGCGGCTCATGCGCACGGCGTGGACGACCGATCCCGTCAGCTTCGCCGGACGCTACGTCAGCGTGCAGGGAATCCACGTCCTGCCCAAGCCGGCCCAGCCCGGCGGCATCCCGGTGTGGATCGGCGGCCACACCGACGCCGCGCTCCGCCGCACGGCCACGCTCGGCGATGGCTGGCATCCGATCGGGATGCGCTCGTCGATCCGGCTGGCGCCGGAGGAGTACGCGACGAGCGCGCGGCGTATTCACACGCTGGCGCGCGAGGCCGGACCGGGACCCGAAGGCGATCACGCGCTGTCGCTGCGCGTCCCGATGGAGGTGCGGCCCCGGCAGGTCAAGGCCGCCGGCCGGCGAGCGGCCGTTCTTCCAGGGCACGGCCGAGCAGGTCGCGCGCCGACATCCGCGCCTACGCAGCCGTCGGCGTCACGCCACTTCGTCTTCGACTCGACCCACCAGGATGCTCGGCGCGGTCCTCGCCAACATGGACCGCTTCGCCAAGGACGTCATGCCGGGCTTCGGGTGGCGGGCGGCGGGTACGGCGAGCGAAAGTCCGCGAGATCGCGGTAAGCGCCGCCGGTGGGCACGCCCACAGGACCGCGCAGCGGCTCCGCACGGTCGAGTCAATCGTGGGCCCAAGACGACAAGGCGCACGCGGTGATCACCCACGCCACCGCGTGCGAGGCTGATCGAGGGCCCGGCGCCGACGCTGCCCGAGCCTGCTGGCGCGCGCCGGCGAGCTGCGCGATCGCGGGCGCGGCCGCACCGTCACCTTCTCGGCGAAGGTCTTCGTGCCGCTCACCACGCTGTGCCGCGACTACTGCGGCTACTGCACGTTCCGGCGGGATCCCGGCGAGCCGGGCGCCCGCACGCTGACGCCCGACGAGGTGGTGGCGCTCGTGCAGGCCGGTAGCGCCGGCTCGGCGCCAAGGAGGCGCTGTTCTCGCTGGGCGATCAGGCCGGAGGCGCGCTTCGCCGAGCACCGCGAGTTCCTGACGCGCCACGGGCATCGCACGACGCTCGGCTACCTGCGCGCGATGTGCGAGCTCACGCTGACGGAGTCGACGCTCCTGCCCCACGCCAATCCCGGGCTCATGGGCGAGCGCGATCTGGCCGCCCTGCGCGAGGTCAACGTCAGCATGGGCATCATGCTGGAGACGCTGTCCGAGCGGCTGCTCGCGCGGGGCCGCGCACGACAACGCGCCCGACAAGGTCCCGGCCCGGCGGCTGCGCACGATCGCGCTGGCCGGCAAGCTCGGCATTCCCTTCACCACCGGCATCCTCATCGGGATCGGCGAGACGCCGCGCGAGCGGCGTCGACGCGCTGCTCGCCATCCGCGATCTGCACGAGCGCTGGGGCCACGTCAGGAGGTCATCGTCCAGAACTTCCGGGCCAAGCCCGGCATCCCGATGAAGCGACGCGCCCGAGCCCACGCTCGACGAGCTGCTGCGGACGCTCGGCGGTGGCGCGCCTGCTGCTCGGCCCCGACATGAACATCCAGGCGCCGCCCAACCTCAGTCCCGGCGTGTACGCGCGCCTGCTCGCCGCCGGGCTCAACGACTGGGGCGGCGTGTCGCCGCTCACGCCCGATCACATCAACCCCGAGAAGCCCTGGCCCGGCCTGCGCGCGCTGCGCGAGGCCACCGAGAGCCAGGGGCTTCGATCTTCCGCGAGCGGCTGGCCGTCTATCCGAGTTCGCGACGCGCGCCGAGTTCCTCGACGAGCGCCTGCGGCCCGCGTGGCTGTCGCTGGTCGATGACGACGGCCTGGTGAGGACATCTCATGAACACTGGCGACGCTGGTAGCCTCGGCACCCGTCTTCGATCGGGCCTCGCGCGACGTGCGCGCGCGTCCTCGACCGGCGCGCTCGACGGCGGCGAGGTGCTCGGTGGCCGACGAGCGACGTGCTGGCACCGCGCCACCGGTCGCGACCTGGCCGCGCTCACGGTGGTGGCCGACGAGCTGCGCCGCCGCCAGGCGGGCGACGTCGTCACCTACGTCGTCAACCGCAACATCAACTTCACCAACGTGTGCATCAAGCACTGCGCGCTTCTGCGCGTTCAGCCGCGACCACCGCGAGGAGGAGGGCTACCTGCTGCCCATCGACGAGGTGGTGCGGCGGGCGCGCGAGGCGTGGGACCTGGGCGCCAGCGAGGTCTGCATCCAGGCCGGCCTGCCGCCCAAGCTGGACGGCCGCTTCTACATCGATCTCACGCCGCGCGCTGAAGGCCGCCCTGCCCGAGCTGCACCTGCACGCGTTCTCGCCGGAAGAGGTGCTGTACGGCTCGGTGCGCTCGGGGCTCTCGATCAAGGAGTACCTGACGGAGCTGAAGGCGGCCGGTCTCGGCACGCTGCCGGGCACGTCCGCCGAGATCCTCGATCAGGAGATCCGGGACGTCATCGCCCGCGGCCGCATCACCGTGAACCAGTGGGTGGAGGTGATCACCACCGCGCACGCGCTCGGGATCCGGACGACCTCGACCATCATGTACGGGCACGTCGAGACGACCGAGCACTGGGTGCGGCACATGGCGCTGCTGCGCGACATCCAGAAGGACACCGGCGGCTTCACCGAGTTCGTGCCGCTGTCGCTCATCCACAGCGAGGCGCCGATGTATTCCAAGCGCCTGGTGCCCAACGTCCGTCCCGGCGCCACCGGCGTCGGACGTGATCCGCATGCACGCGCTGGCGCGCGTGATGCTGGGATCGGTCATTCCGAACATCCAGGCGTCGTGGGTCAAGGAAGGACCAAAGCTGTCGCAGGCGCTGCTGGACGCGGGCGCCAACGACCTCGGCGGCACGCTCATCAACGAGTCCATCTCCACGTCGGCCGGGGCGCAGTACGGCCAGCTCGTGGGCCCCGCCGAGCTGCGTCGGCTGGATCCGCGACGCGGGACGCGTGCCGGCCCAGCGCGACACGCTCTACAACATCGTGCAACGCTACGAGGAGGGTGACGATCCCGCCTCGCCGCTCGACACGGTCGAGGATGCCGAGGCGCGCTTTGGATCGTATCGTCGCTTGATCGCGTCCGGCGAATTTCGCTTCACGCAACGGTAGCCGTGCTTCGGCGGCTGTGGTATTAATGCACCTCGCTCGACAAACACCCCCATCGAAGGAGGATTCACTGTGGCGAAGACCATGACGAAGTCCGCGACGCTGGCGCATCTCGCCGAGAAGACGAGTCTCTCGAAGAAGCAGATCGAGGGTGTGCTCGACGAGACGCTGGCCCTCGCTTCCCGCGAAGCGAAGAAGAGCGGACAGTTCGTGCTGCCGGGATTCGGCAAGCTGGTGCTGGCGAATCGCAAGGCGCGCATCGGACGCAATCCGCAGACGGGCGAGCCGCTCAAGATCCCCGCGAAGCGCGTGTGCAAGTTCCGCCTGGCCAAGAGCCTGAAGGACACGGTGCTTGGGAAGAAGTAGAACCGGTAGCCGGTCCGGGGGTCGTCGGCCCGCCGCTGCCGCGGGCCGAGCCGCCGGCCGATGCCCCGGACGCCGGCGATCCTCCGGCGCCCACTCCTTCTCTCGCGTCCGCGACGCTGCCCCGCGTCTTCAATGGCGTCGGGTACCGGCCGCTCGCGGACGCCGCGCGTGCCCGGGCGCTGTTCGACTTCGCCGCGATTGCCTGGCCCGAGCGGCTGGCGCTCGCCTGGGGCGCGTTCGTGGCGCGCGCCGACGGCGAGCGGCTCGTCGGCGCCATCGTCGCCGAGCGTCACGGCAAGGCGGTGATGCTGCACGGGCCCGTCGTCGTCGCGGAGGACGGTCCCGACGATCCGCTGGACGCCGCCGCGCAGCTGGTGGCGGCGGCCATGGACCACGCCGTAGCGCTCGGCGGGGTCACGCTCTACACACGGCCGCAGGGTCTCGACCGCGTGTGGGTCCGCTTCGGCTTCATTCCGGTGCCCCGAGGTCGCGCTGCCGCCCACGCTGGCGGGCCGGCGCCGGCGTTGGCCTCTACGCGTGGCGTGGCGGCAGCGCGCTGTGGACGCTCCGCGAAGCCGCCGAAGGCTGAGCCGGCTGCCGTGCGGGTCACCGCGCTCGCCGGCGGCACCGGCGCCGCCAAGCTGCTGCGTGGCCTCGCCGCCTGCCTGCCTGCCCCGCACGATCTGACGATCGTCGGCAACACCGGCGACGACACCGAGGTGTGGGGGCTCCACGTCTCGCCGGATCTCGACACGGTCACCTACGCGCTCGGCGGCGTGCTGGACGTGGCGCGCGGCTGGGGCCGCGCCGATGAGACGCTTCAGTGCCGCGACGGCGATGGCCGCGCTCGGCGCGCCCGCCTGGTTCAGTCTGGGCGATCGCGATCTCGCCGTGCACCTCACGCGCACCGCCGCGCTGCGCGCGCGAGCATCGCTGTCGGCGATCACCGCGCGGCTGGCCGCGGCCTTCGGCGTCGGCGGCGCACCTGCTGCCGATGAGCGACCAGCCCGTGCGCACGAGCGTCGTCACGACCGAGGGACGGCGCGCGCTTCCAGGAGTACTTCGTGCGCGACTGCGCGCGATGGGCGACGTCATCGGGCGTCGCGTACGAGGGCGCTGGCAGCGGCGCGACCGGCGCCGGGCGTGCGCGAGGCGATCGCCGGCGCCGATCTCGTCGTCGTCTGTCCGTCGAATCCCGTCACCTCCATCGGCCCGATCCTCGCCGTGCCCGGCGTCGCCGAGGCGCTCGCGGTCCGCGCCGGCGCCCGTGGTCGGCGTGAGCCCGATCATCGGCGGGGCCGCCGGTGAGCGGGCCGGCCGGCCGTCTGATGCACGCGCGCGGGCTCGAGGTATCTCCACTGGCGTCGCCGCCGCCTACGCGCCGTGGCTGCGCGCACCCTGCTGGTCGACGACCAGGACCGCGCACTGGCCGGCGCGCTCGCGACGCGCGCGGCGTGCGCGCGGTGGTGACCGACGTGATCATGCCCGATTCGCGCCCGCGAGGTGGCGCTGGCCCGCCGCGTGCTGGAGACGGTGTGAGTCATCCGGGCCGCGGTAGACTGCGTCGGTATGGACGAGGCCCGCACCCGATGATCGTGGCGGCCGTCCCGGTCAAGGACGTGGTGAACGCCAAGCAGCGCCTGATGCGCGTGCTGGACGGGCGCGAGCGCCGCGAGCTCGCCCGCGCCGATGCTGATCGACGTGCTGAAGGCGCTGGGCACGCGCGGCGCTCGACCAGGTGTGGGTCGTGACGCGCGAGCCCGAGGTCGCCGCGCTGGCGCGCTCGCTGGGCGCCGAGCCGCTGGCCGAGCCGGACAATCGCGGCCACACCGCCGCCGTCGCCACCGCCCAGGCCGAGGCCGCGCGTCGGGAGCCACCGCGTTCCTCACCATCCCCGGCGACGTGCCGTGCGTCGAGCGCGGCCGAGATCCAGGCGCTGGTGGACGCGCCTCAAGGCACCGCCGGCCGTCGTGCTGACGCCGTCGCGCTCGGGCCTGGGAACCAACGGCGTCGTGCTGTCACCGCCGTCGGCGATGCGGCTGCGCTTCGGCGAGCCGTCGTTCGACGGTCACGTGGTGGCCGCGCGGGCGCTGCGGCTCGACGTGCGCATCGTGCGCGCTGCCGGGGCTGGGCCTCGACGTGGACGCGCCCGAGGATCTGGGCATGCTGCTCGCGGAGGGCGCGCACACCGAGAGCGGCCGCCTGCTGGCCGGCTGGCAGATCACCGAGCGCCTGGTCGCCGCCGGCGCGGTCGCGCGGCCGCTGACGATGCCGCCCCGCTACGAGGTCATCGGCATCGAGGGCATCGGCGAGGTGCGGCCCGGCGACGACGTCGCCCGCATCGTCGTGGAGGCCGCCGCGCGCGCAGCGCACGCCGCTGGCCGCCGCCGACGTGCTCGTGCTGAGCCAGAAGATCGTGTCGAAATCCGAGGGCCGGCTGCTCCGCCTGAGCGAGATCACGCCTCTCGCTCATGGCCACGACCTTCGCCGCCGAGCTGGGGCGCGATCCCCGTCTCATCGAGGTCATCCTGCGCGAGTCGCGCCGCATCGTGCGCATGGACCGCGGCGTGCTGGTGACCGAGACGCGTCACGGGCTGGGTGTGCGCCAACGCCGGCGTGGACCAGTCCAACGTCGACGCCGACATGGTCGCGCTGCTGCCGGAGGACTCCGATCGCTCGGCGCGCGGGATCCGCGAGGCGGTGCGCACGCTGATCGGCGGCGACGTCGCACGTGATCATCGCCGACACCTTCGGCCGGCCCTGGCGCGAGGGGCTGGTCAACATCGCCATCGGCGTGGCCGGCTTCGCCCCGCTCAAGAGCTATCTCGGCGACCGCGATCCGGCCGGGCGCCCGCTGCAGGCGACGATCCTGGCGATCGCCGACGAGCTGGCCGGCGCCGCCGAGCCGGTGATGGGCAAGCTCGACCGCATCCCGGCGGCGCATGGTGCGCGGCCTGCCGCTGGCGGCGAGCGAAGAGGGCTCCAAGGCGCTGCTGCGCGATCCCGCCCGCGATCTCTTCCGATAGGAGACGAACGTCCGTGAACATCGCGATCCTCGGTGGTACCGGCAAGGAGGGCGCCGGCCTGGCCATGCGCTGGGCGCAGGCGGGTCACTCGATCATCATCGGCTCGCGCGACGCCGAGCGCGCCCGCGCCAAGGCGGCCGAGATGCGCGCCGCGAGCAAGACCGAAGACGATCACCGGCGACTCGAACGCCGAGGCCGCGCGCCTGGGGAGATCGTGGTGGTGGCGCTGCCCGCGATCGGCCTGGGCGCCACGCCTGCCCGAGACTGCGCGAGGGATGCCGCGGCAAGGTCGTCGATCAGCACGGTGGTGCCGCTGACGTTCGGCGGGCCGCGCCTGTTCACACCGCCCGCGATCGGCTCCAGCGCCGAGGAAGTGCAGTCGCTGCTGCCGGACGGCGCGCGTGGTGGCCGCGTTCCATCACATCGCCGCCCACGAGCTGGCCGACACCGAGCATCCGATCGAGTGCGATCTGCTCATCTGCGGGCAGGACGCCAGCGGCGAAGGAGACGGTCTCCGAGCTGGGACGCTCGCTCGGGCTGCGCCCGATCGACGTGGGGCGCTCACCAACGCCGGACCGCTGGAGGGCATCACGGCGGTGCTGGCGACGATCAACCGCCGCTACAAGCTCAAGAACTCCGGGATCAAGATCACCGGCCTGTAGTGCCGCGAGTCCGCGCCGCGCTCAGGCGCGCGACACGGCGAGCCCGAGGTAGATCACCACCAGGGCCGAGCACCAGCACGACGCGATCGAGGCGGGCGATCGCCCGCAGCACCGGCGCCGGATCAGCCGTGGCCGGCCACGGCCGCGCTGCAGCAGCGTGACCTGAGCGAAGTCGCGCTGGCTGGCCAGGCGCCACCGCCAGGATCACCAGCGTGAACTTGCCGGCCAGCGAGCAGGCCGGCGCCGCGTGTGCATCACCCGCTCGAGCGAGCCGAGCTGCGTGACGTTGTAGAAGCCGGAGCAGCACGACCAGCGCGATCGCGGTCCACGTGATCGGCCGGCGCGGCGTGCGGCCTCGGCGAACACCGCGGCCCGCCGCGGCGGGCCGACGGCATCAGCACGTCAAGCTGGTAGGCCACGCCCCCACCCACACGACGGCGGCGACGACGTGCACCCACAGGATGACGAGCGCACGTCAGCGGCGGTCGGTGAGCGCGGCGAGGGCGGCGGACACGTCGGAGAAATCCGCGAACGAAGAGGTCGGGCTCGCACGCCGTCAGGTCGGCGGCGGGTGAAAGCCGGTCGCCACCGCGACCGCCGTCGCGCCGCAGGCCCGCGCGCAATCGACGTCGAGTGGCGTGTCGCCGATGATCGTGACCTCGTCGAAGGCGAAGGCGCGACCGGGTGCGCCCGCGCCCGCTCGCACGCCACCGCCGGCAGCCGCCGGCGGTCCATGTCGTCCGAGCCGAACGCGCCGATCGGAAACAGCGGCCACAGTCCCGGTCGGCGTCAGCTTCACCCGCGCGCCGTCCTGGATGTTGCCGGTGAGGAGCCCGAGCACGGCGTCGTCGCGAGGCGGCCAGCGCCGGCACCAGCTCGGCGATGCCGGGCATCACGCGCATGCGCGCGCGCCGTCGCCGATGACCGCTTCCAGCTCGGCGACATAGGCCGCGTAGCACCGCGGAGAGGCCGGCGGCGATCCGCGCGTCATCGGAGCCCGGCGCCGCGCATGAGATCCGACACGATGCGGATCGGTCTTGCCGCGGAAGTCGTAGGCGTCGATCGGTCCGGTGACGCCGTAGGTCGCCACCAGCGCGCGGGAGAGCGCGGCGCGGCCCGCGCCGGCGCGCGGTCACCAGCGTCCCGTCGATGTCGAACAGGAACGAGCCGCGGCCGAGCGCGCTCACCGCGACGCGAGCCGCCGCAAGCGGTTGACGACGCCGGGCAGCACGTCGAGCACCGCGTCGACCTCGGCGGGCGTCGTCCAGCGGCCCAGCGTGAAGCAGAGCGAGCCCTCGACCTCCTCGCGCGCGCAGCCGATGGCCAGCAGCACGTGCGAGGGCTCGCCGGTGGTGAGGTTGCAGGCCGAGCCGGAGGAGGCGGCGACGCCCGCGCATGATCGAGCTCCAGCAGCACGGCGTCGGCCTTCACGCCGGGCACGACCACGCTGGCGTGGTGCGGCAGCCGGCGCGGCGCCGCGCGCGCCGGTGAGCCGTGCGCCGCTGACGCGCCTCGAGCAGCCCTTCCAGCAGCCGATCCCGCAGCGGCGACAGTCGCGCGACCTTCGGCCGCGCGCTCGTGACGCGCGAGGTCGGCGGCCACGCCCATGCCAACGATCGCCGGCAGGTTCTCGGTGCCCGAGCGAAAGCCCCCTCCTGCCCGCCGCCGAGAACGATCGGCAGGCCAGCCGCACGCTCGGGCCGGACCCAGAGCGCGCCCGCCCCGGGCGGCCCGTAGAGATCGTTCGACGACACGGTGAGCAGATCGATCACCGCGTCGTCCACGATGAGCGGCAGCCGCCCGATGGCGCCGACGCCGTCCACGTGGAACGGACACGCCGCGACTGCGCGCCACGCGGCCGATCTCGCGCACCGGCTGCACGCGTGCCGATCTCGCCGTTGGCGGCCATGATCGAGACCAGCGCGGTGTCGGGCCGCAGCGCGCAGCCGACGCGCGTCGGGATCCACGGCGCCGTCGCCGTCCACCGGCAGCCAGGTCACGCTCCAGCCCTGCTTCTCGAGATCGCGACACGGATTGCGAATCGAGACGTGCTCGACCGAAGACGTCACCACGCGGCGGCCGCGCCGCCCGCGACGCCACGCCGCGGATCGCCAGGTTGTTGGCCTCGGTTGCGCTGGCGGTGAAGACGATGCCGGCGGCGGCGCCGCCGACCAGGCGCGCGACCTTGGCCCGGGCGCCGTCGAGCGACGCCCGCGCCTCCAGGCCCAGCGAGTGCAGGGCCGCCGGATTGCCGACGCCGCCCTCCAGGAACGGGCGCATGAAGCGCCACCACGCGCGGGTCGACCGGCGAGAAGCCCGGCGTAGTCGAGGTAGACCCGCGCCGGCGGCCAGCCCGCGGCGGCCCTATCGAGGTCTTTCGGACGATGAACCGGAAGACCGTGCCATTCTTCTCGATCTCCAGCAATTCCTGGCCGGTACGGGCCGTCCAGCTCTTCATGTCGGCCTCGGAGGCCGGGTCGTCGGAGAGCATCTCGAGGGTCTCGCCGACGGTCATACCTTTCATGGCGTCCCGGGTCTTGAGGATGGGCATGAGGCAGAAGAGCCCCACACAGTCCAGTTTCCGGTCCGCGGCGAGGCTCATAACCCTGCGAAAATTCTTACATTGACACGTTCGAGCGGCAACTAGAATAATGAGTCGCCATGCAGTCTGAGTGGTGCGACTGACGTCGCCCGCGCGGGACAGCGCATCCGCAACAAGGTTCTGGTGGCGCTTGACGCTTGTCCTCCGTGGTGCTCCATCCTGGTCCTCGCCTTCGTCGTGCATGGTGCTCGTCTTCCCACGCTCGGCCCCGGCGAGACCGTCAGGTTCGGCGGCCTGCAGCTGCTGGTGCTCTTCACGCTCGTCGGCATGCTGGCCGGCGCCTACGTCATCTGGGACCTGGGACGCATCTTCGCCCGCATGGGCGCGGTGATGGCCAGTGAGACGGCGATGTCGGGCTTCGAGCGCCGGCGCGACGAGGTCGGCACGATCATGTCGTCCTTCAACAAGATGCTGGTGACGATCGAGCAGCAGGCGGCCGAGATCAACACCTTCGCCACCCGCGCTCGACAGCCGCCTACAAGGAGCTGGAGTCCACCAACGCCCGCCTCAAGGAAACCTCGTTCAAGGACGAGGTGACCGGCCTCTACAACCGCCGCTTCTTCTCCGCTGCGGCTGGAGGAAGAGCTGTCGCGCTACCGACGCTTCAACCACCCGGTGTCGGTGCGTGCTCCTGGACCTCGACGGCTTCAAGGCCGTCAACGACGAGCTGGGCCACGCGGTGGGCGACGAGACGCTGCGCGAGATGGCCCAGATCCTCATGAAGCACTCGCGCGGCATCAACGTGGTCTCCCGCTACGGCGGTGACGAGTTCGCGGTGCTCCTGGTGGAGACCTCGAAGGCCGGCGCGCGGCTGTACGCCGACCGCATCCGGCAGGTCAGTCGGCCACGTACCCCTTCCCGCACGGCAAAGTGGTGACCGCCAGCTTCGGCATGGCCAGCTTGCCCGATGACGAGACCGGCGACCGCCGAGGATCTCTTCCGCGCGTCCGACGAGGCGCTGTACGCCGGCCAAAGCGGGCCGGCAAGAACCAAGTCGGCGGCGACTCCGTCCGCGCCCAGAGAGTGTACCTGACGTGAGATCAGCCGCGACATCCTGATCGTCGACGACGATGCGTCAGGTCCGCGAAGTTCCTCCACCAGATCTTCCTGCTCCGCCGGCTACCACTGCCGCCTCGCGCTCAGACGGCCGCGACGGGCGTGGCCAGTCTTCGAGGCGGCCCGCCCGCCGCTCACCGTGACCGACCTCAAGATGCCCGATCATGGACGGCATCGAGCTGCTCCAGCAAGTGCGCGAGGTCGACAGCGACGCCGCCGTGATCGTGCTCACCGGCGCCGCCGACGTGAAGACCGCGATCGAGAGCCTCAAGCTCGGCGCCTACGACTTCATCATGAAGCCGGTCAACGTCGACGAGCTGCTCATCGCCGCCGAGCGCGCGCTCGAGCGCCGGCCAGCTCCTGATCGAGCGCCGCGCAGTACCACGGCATGCTCGAGCGACCGCGTCGAGCGAGGCGACCGCAGCACTGGCCGCCGCCTATCGCGAGCTGCAGTCGACCTATCGGGCCACGCTGGAAGCGCTCGGGCTCCGCGCTCGACACGCGCGACGTCGGCACCGAGGCCCACTCGCGCCGCGTCCACGGCTACGCGCTGGCCACGGCGCGCGAGTACGGCATGCCGGAGCCCGACCTGCCCGACCTCGCCCACGGCGTGCTCCTGCACGACATCGGCAAGATCGGCATCCCCGACGCGCATCCTCCTCAAGCCGGGCCCGCTCACGCCGGAGGAGTGGAAGATCGATGCGGCACGCATCCGGAGATCGGCAAGCGCCTGATCGAGAGCATCGCCGTTCCTGCGCGGCGCGGTCCCCATCGTCTACTGCCACCACGAGAAGTGGGACGGCGTCCGGCTACCCGCGCGGGCCTGCAGGCCGACGAGATCCCGCTCGGCGCGCGCATCTTCTCGCGTGGTGGACGCCTTCGACGCCATGACGTTCGATCGCCCGTACTCGACGGCGATCCCCTTCGACGCCGCCAAGACCGAGACTCAAGCGGTGCGCCGGCGCCCACTTCGACCCCTCGGTGGTCGAGGCGCTTCCTGCGCGTCCCGGAGCCGCTGCTGGAGGACATTCGCCGCCGCAGCACCGAGCCGTGATCGCGTGACGCGCCTCTGCCGTGAAGATCACCGCCGTGCGCGCGTCGTGGCTGCGCGCGCGCGCTCCTGCCCGAGCGCGCACGCACCGTCAGCGACTTCGGGTGCAACGACTCCTTCAACACCTGCCTCGTCGAGATCGAGACCGACGCCGGCCTCACCGGGCTCGGGCGAGGCCAAGGTGGGCGTCGGCAACCTCGGCAACTACGCGGCGGTGGTGGCGCTCATCCACGGCGAGCTGGCGCCGATGCTCGTGGGCCGCGATCCTCGCGACGTCACCGCGGTGTGGGAGGCGGTGCTACAACGGCAGCCGGGCGCACTACGTCGCCCGCGAGGGCCGGACGCTTCCCGTGGTGGGCCGCCGCGGCATCACGATCGCAGCGACTCTCCGGCATCGACATCGCGCTGTGGGACCTGCTCGGACGCGCCCTCGGTCATGCCGGTGTGGCGCCTGCTCGGCGGCCGCTTTCGCGAGCGGATCCCCGCCTACGCGTCGGGCGGCTGGGCCCCGGTGGGCGGCGTCGGCAAGCAGCTGCTGCAGTACGTCGAGCGCGGCCATCGCGCCGTGAAGATGCGCGTGGGTCTGCAAGATCGCAGCGTCGAACGACTCCGCCGCGCGCGTCCGCGAGGTGCGCGAGACGCTCGGCCCCGACATTGCGCTCATGGTGGACGCCCACGGGACCTGGTCGGTGCGCGACGCCCAGCGCTTCGCCCGCAAGGTCGAGCCGACTGCGATCTGGCCTGGCTGGAAGAGCCGGTCTCGCCCGACAACGTCGCCGGCCAGGCCGAGGTGCGCGCGTCCACCGACATCCCGATCGCCGCCGGCGAGAGCGAGCAGACACGCTTCGCCTTCCGCGAGCTGATCGAGGCCCGCGCCGTCGACGTCCTCCAGCCCGACCCCGCCATCGCCGGCGGCATCACCGAGGCGCAGCGGATCTGTGCGCTCGCCGCCGCCCACGGGCTGGACCGTGGCGCCCCACCTTCTGGGGCGGCGCCGTCGCTGTTCGCCGCCGGCCTCCACTCCGGCGGTCGCCACGCCCGAGCGTGACGACGCGCTGGAGTTCACGCGCGGCGACAACCCGCTCGCTGCACGACCCGGTGGAGGAGCCCCCCGAGCTGGTCGACGGCCACCTGCTCGCCCCCGTGACCGCCCCGGCCTCGGCCTCACTCCCTGCGCAGAGACTTCCGTCCGCTCGATCACGGTCTCAGCCGTTCGCCCGCAGCGCTCACACGCCGCGGAGCGAAAGCATCCGGCGCCGCGGTGAGCGGCGGGCGCGCCTGAGGTGAGGGGCCGGGCCGTCGTTCCCGCCACCCAGCACCGCGCGCCCCCAGCCGGAGGTGGAGCCCAGCCATGGCGGGCTCCGAAGGCGGCCTGCCGCCTCGTGGTCCCAGGGCCCCTCCCTCGGGCGGACTCCGCTCACCGCGACGCCGCCGCTCAGCCGCGAGTCCGCGCTCGAGGCTGTCGAAGAGTCGCTGACGCGCTCGGGTGAACGCCACCGGCGAGTCTCGTGACGGCTGGAGGCCGGATTCGGTCGCCGCGCGGCGAGTGGTCCAGAGCGTGCATGCACTGCAGGGATCGCGCCGCGTCGCGATCGCCCGGCGGCGGCGAGCTCGCGGATGGCGAGCGCCCGCACGTCGGCCAACCCTCGAGCGCGCGGACCAAGCAGCGCCCGCGTCTCCTCGTGGCGAGCCGGGCCGGCGCGTCGTACCGCCGAGCGCGTGGAACGCGCGGGTCCAGCGCGATCTCGTACTCCTTCGCCGCCACGCGGCGCTCGCCGAGCCGGTTGTAGCCCCACCACAGCCGGCCGTCGACCTCTCACGCCGCGAGGGAGACAGCATGTCGTCGCCGAGGTTGTCGAGCAGCGTCTCGGCGCGCCGCAGTGCGGCCAGCGTCGCTCGCGCGCCGCGTGCATGCTGCGAATGGCCTGGGCGGTCAGCTGGCCGATCTCGCCGCTGAAGGTCCCGGTGAAGAGCTCGCGAAACACGCTCGGCCCGCGCCGCCGGGGAAGTGCGCGCTGGCGCCCGCCTCGCGGAGCATGACGGCGCGCGCGCGTGAACTTCCTGGCGGTGCACGAGCGTCGAGCTGCCGCCCGCTCGTAGGGCGGACTTCACACAGCAGCGCCCGCGCGCCGCCGGCCTGCTCCTGGAGATCCGTCTCCGTCGACCCGGCGTTCAGGGCGCTCTCCGAGCGCCGGCGATCGGCCCGCGCACCAGGACCAGCTCGCGCCTCGGCTCTGAGCGCTGGTGAGGCCGTTCGGCCTCGCCGCTGAGCCGCTCGCGCTGCGGCGGTGGCGGCCAGCGTCACCAGCCGGCCTGCGCATAGCCCGGCCGCTCACCGTCCGGGGCGCACGGCGAGGGCGGCCTCTCGACGGCCGCCCGCGATCCCGCATCCTCGCCGAGGTCGCGATGGGCCAGCGCCACGACGACGCCACAGGGCGGCCGACTCCCCGGCATCGCGACGGGCGCGCACATCGCCGTCGTCCAGCAGGGCGCCGGTGCCGAGCGCGACGACCTCGCGCGTGGCGCTCGCTGGTGCGATAGAGATCCTTCGACACTCGGCCAGGGATCGACTCCGTAGGCCGGGCTCCGGGCTGCGGGTGCCTCGACCCTCCGGCGTGGCCCAGTCGCGGTCATCCGCGGAAGCCGCGCCGATGCACGCCGGCTGCTAGCTCGACGGGCTCGGAGTTCGGCTCGGCCAGCGCGCCGTCCTCCGGGAGAGACAGACGCACGGGCGGGAGAGCCAGCTGCACAGGCGTGGAGAGACAGCTGCGCGGGGGCAGCGAGGGACGGCTGTACCGGCAGCCGGGACGCTCGCGCGCCGGGATCGGCGCGGAGCCGACGGACGCGGTCCCGTCGGCCCGACTACCAGCGCGCGTGCAAGCTGTGCAGGCCGACGCACGCTGGTTGGACGGCGGCGCCGGAGGTCCGGGCGGCGGAGCGCCGGTCGCCGGCGGCGGCGTGGGCCACAGCAGCTCCATGACACCGAGCACGAGCAGGCCGCAGGCGACTCAGGGTGACTGCCACCAGGATCAGCGCTTCTTCGCTGAGCATCTGATCCATTGAAACCGGGGGTGGACCTCAAACCCGGCAAAGATTTGGCGCACCGCGAGCGCCCCGGGCGGTCACGCCGCGTGAGCACCCTGGGATATGATGAGGTCGGTCACCAGCTCACGTCGAGGAGGAGTCATGCGACGAGTCGCGGTCATCATCGGCGTCGGGGTCAATTTCCGTGCCTATAACCGGCATCGAGCGCAGCTCGGCTCGAGCTGCGTTCGCCGGAGGCGGGCCGGCGACGGCCCTCGTCGACGCGGGCCTGCCCTCGAGCGCGGCGCAGGCGCCTCACTACGGCAACGTGGCGGGCAGCGAGACGGAGAAGCAGCTACACACCGGGCCCCAGGCCGCGTCGCAGTCCTCGGGATCCCGACGGTGCCGACCACTCGCTTCGAGACGGCGTGCGCCAGCTCCCCACGCCGCGTTCCGTCACGCCGTGATGGAGATCGGCGGCGGGAGTGTCGGACGTGTGCCCGTCGGCGGCGCCGAGCGCGTGCTCAACGTGACGACTGAGGAGTCGACCGCAAGTGCTCGCCTACGCCTCGACGCGCGCTGGGAGCAGACCGCTGTAGGCTCACGCTTCCCCGGGGCGTGTTCGCGCCTGGTGGCGCGGGCGCACATGGCTAAGCACGGCACGACCGGGAGGCGCAGATGGCGTGGCGGTCGCCGTGAAGAATCACAAGCACAGGCATCCACAATCCCAAGGCGCAAATTCCAGCTGATCACGCCTTACAGGTGTTGAAGTCGCCTATGGTCGCCGATCTGGCAGTTTCGCCGATTGCTGTCCGTTCACCGATGGTGCGGTGCCGCGGTCGTGCTGAGCAGCAATACGTAACGGAACTGGTACAA